>Ga0182736_1000289_pt1 | contig 89013 bp, 83 predicted proteins | sample eDN5th30CKraftBY_FD_128882 | JGI IMG/M metagenome (GOLD analysis project Ga0182736, IMG submission 128882) | Enriched backyard soil microbial communities from Emeryville, California, USA - eDNA 5th pass 30_C Kraft BY (version 2) (version 2) | ecosystem: Environmental > Terrestrial > Soil >... | reverse complement strand
GTCTGTGCTACTTTTTCTGCCGTAGAAGAAACCGGGGCAACCTCTACCCTTGTCGGGTTTGATAAAATGGTATTTGCCAGTTTAGCTATTTCCGTCGGCATCGTTGCCGAAAAAAACAAGGTTTGTCTTTTCTTTGGAATAAGCGAAACCACTTTTTTAATATCGTGTATAAAGCCCATGTCTAACATCCTATCGGCTTCATCCAGCACAAAATGAGTTACGGCATGCAACGAAATGATTTTCTGGTTCACTAAATCAAGTAAACGGCCTGGTGTAGCCACCAAAATAGTAGCACCTCTACGAAGAGCAGCAATCTGCGTATTAATGTTTACCCCTCCAAAAACCACCTGGTGTTTTATAGATAAAAATTTTCCGTAGGTTTCTATGCTCTCATTTATCTGAATGGCTAATTCTCTTGTTGGCGTTAATATTAAGGCTTTTATCTCCTTAGTTGGTTGTCCTTCCTGCGTTAAGTGCTGTAAAATCGGCAAAGAAAAAGCAGCCGTTTTCCCAGTACCCGTTTGGGCACAACCCAAAAGGTCTTTACCGGCTAACACAACCGGTATAGCTTGTTGTTGAATAGGTGTGGGCAATTGATACCCCTCCTCATCTAGCGCTTTCAATAAGGGAGCGATGAGGTTAAGTGTTGTAAATGACAAATTAAATGTATTTGATTTTTTAATTAAATGCCAAGAGATAAAAACCTTCTTCTCTTAGCGCCTTTTTATGAAGATCTTACAAAGATAACATTTAATTTTTATTACACATCCTACCTATTTTCATTCTCATTTTTTATTTTAGCGCAAAACAACCATTATGTCTTTTATAGCCCCCCAATCCATACACCATGTTGCCTTAATCTGTTCCGATTACCAGCGCTCAAAGTTCTTTTATACAGCAATCGTCGGTCTTACCATCCTAAACGAGTCTTATAGAAAAGAACGGGATTCTTATAAGTTAGATCTAGCCCTCAATGGTCATTATATAGTTGAGTTATTTTCCTTTCCTACGCCACCTCCACGTCTAAGTAGGCCCGAAGCTACCGGCCTTAGGCATTTAGCTTTTGCAGTAGATGATCTTGATGTCGCGGTACAGCATCTCAAACAGCATAATATCAGGGTAGAACCCATCCGAATAGATGAATTAACCCAGAAACGATTCACTTTTTTTGAAGATCCGGATAAGTTACCTATCGAATTTTATGAGGCGTAAAGCCTATCTGTCATGCTATTGAAATAAAGTTCAAAATAACCAAACACATTTTTATAAACGATTGTTATTGAGAACAAAAACTTATCTCAAGAGGTCTATTCATTTTGAATTTTGAGCCCAAGAAGTCAGGTAAAATTTTGAAAAATCGTAAAGTGGTTTCAAATGCCAGTATCACGAGATTATTCATGAACAATCTGTTTTTAAGGTAGTGGTGAGTGCTTCGCAGTTTCGCTCCTCGGAATAACAAAAACGAATGAATAAAAAAACAATACTTTGTTCCTTCCGAGATAATCTTATTTTTCGCAATATTATTATACGTCAGTTCTAAATTAACAGCATATGGCAACATTTATAGAAGAAGTTAAACGCGATATAAAAAGCTGGTGGCTTTTTACCATCATCGGCATTTTACTTTTAATCGCCGGTTTTTATACCATTTCAAATCCGTTAACCAGCTATCTGGGTCTATCCTTATTTTTCGGTGGTCTTATTTTTGTTAACGGCATCATGGAGCTTTCGTTTGCTTTAAGTAATCGGAGACATGCTCACCATTGGGGCTGGACACTAGCCGCGGGTGTATTCGATATCATCCTGGGATTTATACTCTTATTATATCCAGGACTATCCATGAGTGTACTTCCTTTTATTGTAGGCTTTTATATTTTATTATTGGGCGCCTCACTCATTAGTTATGGCTTTCAACTAAATGCCTTGTCCATAAAGAGTTGGGGCTGGGTGCTAGCTGGCGGAATATTAACTGTTTTACTTGGATTAAGCATGATCTTTAACCCGGTTATAGGCATAGCCACCATTGTTGGCTGGACTGCCTTCGCTTTTATTGCAGCAGGTATTGCAACTATCATTTTTTCCCTTCAACTAAAAAAGATAAAAGATCATATACATCCGAGAAACCAGACGGAAATTTAGGCTCAAGCAAGAAAAAAACCTTGTTATTATTTAATTAAAATAGAAAATCATGACACTTACAAAAACAACTAAAACTGACATTGGCATTTCTACCGATAACCGGCAGGCCGTTGCCAATATTTTGAACCGTATATTATCCGATGAAGTTGTACTGTATACCAAAACCAGAAAATTCCATTGGAATGTACAGGGCATCCATTTCCACGACCTACATTTGTTCTTTGAGTCGCAATACAATGAGTTGGCCGATATTACAGATGCAGTAGCCGAACGGATTCGTAAACTTGGCCATTATTCTTTAGGAACCATGCAGCAATTTTTAAAAGAGACCGATCTCTTAGAACATACAGACGACGGCTCTTCCTCGGAAATAATGATCGAAGCCCTATTGGAAGACCACGAAACCATTATTAAAGAGATACGCAATGCGCTAGACGCCATAGAAGATAAGCATAAAGATGCTGGAACAGCAGATTTCCTTACGGGAATAATGGAACAGCACGAATCTATGGCCTGGATGTTAAGATCTATGTTACAATAGCAAAAAAGCGTAGAGCAGCGCTAAGCTTTTCGCTTTTTTGCTCTACGCTTTATACGTTTTACCAATTTTCCTCATGTAGCTTTAATCTGTTTCTTAAAAGCTTAATTTCTTCTTGCATTTTACTCACTTTTCCAACCAAATGCCTCAAGGCATCAATACCTTCTATGTTTATATGGAGATCATAATGCCAACGTCTAAATTGCTCTAAATCGTCCAGTTGTTCTTCATCAATATAATATTCATCGGCAATAATGATGGCGTTTATTAGGCCCTCCTCTTGTAAAGACTCTACAAATGCATATTCAACCCCACATTGTGTGCAGTATTCCTTTATCAATATTAATGTTGTTTCCATCTTAAATTATTTAGCCTTGTGGTCTATATCTGCCAGTTGCTTAAACAACTTCTTTTGTTCTTCCGTTAATCCCGTCGGTACCTTAACCTGATAAGTAATGATGAGATCGCCAAAATGACCTTCCTTTTTATATACCGGAAATCCCTTTCCTTTTAGTTTAACCTTCGTTCCATTCTGTGTTTCGGGTTTTACTTTTAATTTAACCTTACCTGTTAGTGTTTCCACCAGCACTTCGCCTCCCAAAATGGCCGTATAAAGATCTAGTTCCTGTGTGAGGTATAAATCGTCTTTTAGGCGTCTAAACGTAGGGTCATCGGCTATAATAAAAGTAATATACAAATCGCCCGCCGGCCCATTATTAACGCCAGCACCTCCCTGTCCTTTCAAGCGTATTTCTTGCCCATTTTCTACACCTGCAGGAATCGTGATCCTTAATTTCTTAGCCCCTACAGTTAACGTTTGTTTATGTGTTACCGCAGCATCTCGCAGGTTTAAGTGTAATTCGGCCCGATAGTCTTGCCCTTTAAATTGTGCTTGTCTTCCCCCTCGTGTAGCACCGCCGAACATAGAAGAAAAGAAATCAGAAAAATCACCTTCAGAAAAATCGCCTCCAGCACTAGAGAATCCACCTTCAAATGGGCGGCCCTGCCCAAACGGATTGCCACCAGCATATTGCCTACCTCCACCTTGCGATTGTCGTGCCTGTTCATATGCCTCAGCGTGTTTCCAATCTTTCCCATACTGGTCGTATTTTTTGCGTTTCTCCGGATCGCCCAACACCTCATTGGCTTCATTCAATTCCTGAAATTTCTTATGTGCTTCCTTATCGTCAGGATTCAGATCGGGATGAAGTTTTCTGGCCAGTTTACGATAAGCTTTTTTGATGTCGTCCTGCGAGGCTGTTTTATCAAGTCCCAATATTTTATAATAATCGATATATTCCATAAGCCCTAATATTCACCCTAGATACATTTGTATCAAAGATTTTGTTTTAAACCAATATAGATTCTGTATTTATTCGAATGAAAAATAAAACAAAATCTTTAAGTTTGCAACATGTCCCTTTTCGTTACCGCACTTAATTCAGGCAGCAATGGCAATTGTTATTATATCGGCAATGGTCATGAAGCTATTTTGGTTGATGCAGGCATTTCCTGTCGGGAAATTGAAAGGCGTATGGACCGCTTAGGCCTTTCGCTTCATCACGTAAAAGGGATATTTATTTCGCATGAGCATAGCGATCACATTAAAGGTCTTTGCAGGCTAAGCAGCAAATACCAGCTGCAGGTATATATCAGTCGCGCAACGCTCATGGCTACGGGATTCTCTCTTCCCCCAGAACGTGTCTCGCTGTTTCATTCGTCGGCTCCCATCCAAGTTGGAAAACTACAAGTTACCCCCTTTGTTAAATATCATGATGCAGCAGATCCCTACAGTTTTGTAGTGGAAGGAAATGGATTAAAAATTGGTGTTTTTACCGATATTGGAAGAGTTTGCGATCAAGTGGTTCATCACTTTCAACAGTGCCATGCGGTGTTTTTAGAGGCCAATTATGATGAAGATATGCTCATGAATGGCCGCTATCCTTACTTTTTGAAAAACCGGATACGGGGTGGCCATGGGCATTTATCTAATCGGCAGGCACTTGAACTCTTTTTAGCCCATCACACAGAACAACTGAGTCATCTCTTTCTATCGCATCTATCAAAAGATAACAATAATCCAGACCTGGTTGCTCATTTGTTCAAAGAACACGCTGGTAATACCGCTATTGTGGTTGCCTCGCGAGACAAAGAAACTGCAGTGTATCAAATCGCAGCACTCCTTTCGGCTACAGTAGCCGTATAAAAATTAATCCCTAAACTGTGTTTTTTCCCAAGATTCCTTTTTGAAGGAGTGTAGCATCACTAGGAATATTCCCCAAAATAATGCAGCCAGTAGCCAAACCAGCCATTCGTATTGTACCGCTAAATAATGGCCAAATCCAACCGATCCAATTAATCCGATTAATAGTAAATTGGCTACAAATCTTCCTTCCGTCTTTTTTATTGGCTGGCTAAAGGGATAACCATTTACCGTAAATAAGCAGATTAATATGGCGGCAATACCACCCACAGCGATTGCCAGCATCAAATCGTTCAATACCGGTAAACCAATGAAAGCCAGTCCTAGAACCGTAAAAACCAACATAAAAGGCATATAAAATTTTACGAACGCAGCTTTTAACACACCAGACATGAATAGGCCTGGTTGGGCAATTGGCGTTATAAAATAAACCCATGCCGCTTTATATTTCTCACTTTGTGTTATAAATTGAAAAACGGTTAGCAAGGTAAGTAGTGAAAAATAAAATATAAACAGATAGGTATGCTGTTTCAACACCGCATGCCACCGATCATGAAAAGCCATTTTTTCATGACCGCTATTCCGTACAAAGAACAAAAAGAAAAAATAAACCGGTATGTATGCCATCGACGGATATACCTTTGTTTTAAATTCACGCGTCCTTCCCGTTACTATCCATACAAATTTAAATCCAGCACGCTCTAACGGGCCTTTTGTAAGCCAAGCCGCAAGCCTGTTTGCCAAAGAGAAGCGCTCTTCCGTTGAAGATTTTTCTGGCAATGCATTGCTATTGCTTTCTGCATCTATTCCAGCGAGCATAGCATTGAAGCCAAAGCTAAATTTCTTGGTAATTAAGCCCAAGGCCAAACATGGTGCGATAATAGCCATTGCAGATAGGCTTAACGCTAACAGCGAAAAATCGCCGGCACCCAGCTCCTGTAGGGCAGCAATCCAAGCCGAGGGGGTAAACCAAAGCCAATAGGTGGTATTAAAATCCAATTGCTGCACCATAGCACTTTCCAACACACTGGGCATGGTATAATACATCGCAAAAATCAGTACCGAAAAAACGATCTGCAAATAGGCAACAACATCTTTGAAACGTTGTACAGATAGAAACCGCATCGCAATCAGGTAAAACATATTCACTAGTAATACACAGATTATAGTAGCGATAAAGGTCTGTAGAATAAAAATAGCAGTAGCAATAAGTCCTTTAGAAAAAATAGTATAGATTAAACCCGGTAAAGCTAAACCTACTACCTGCTTGCTTATACTGATACCAATATGTAAAATACGGGCAATACTAACCGTGATATCATTTACCGGTCTTGGCAATACAATAAAATTATCGCGGCTGTCCAGCAAGATAACCGAAAAGTCGGCAATCAAGGTAAGACAAAGCATAGACATAAAAGCGCCAAAATAAATGGTATAGGATAAATAGGGTTTGTCTACCAGAAACAAGAAAAATAGTAAAACACTGCCCATAATAGCCAGCAGCAGCAAACTCAACCAAGAACTATTATTGCTTTCTTTGTTTGATCGGTTACCGAAACTTAGCGGTCTGCGATCGTCCATCAGCAGTTTAGTTTGTAAGATTATTTCCAATTGTTTGGCATCAACATTCAGCCGAACAAAAAGCGGGGTAAAGCATAAAATAAATCGAATAATCAGTTTATTTATCATAAAATAGAAGTCTACTTGTCTCCAAGCGAGCTATTACTGTGGTGCCGCAATTTACTCCTTGCATTTATTCAAAAGCCGAAATAATCTGGGCAGCGCCATCTGCCGCATCCGCTTGTCCGGTTAACTTAGCAAAAATATGTTCTAAAGAGGTACCATGTTCCTGTTTTAACTGTTCAAAAGAACCGTTAGCAACGATAGTGCCTTCATTAATAAGTAGAATTCTATTCGACACTTTTTCTACCACATCCATCATATGCGAGCAATAAAAGATGGTTTTACCTTCTTGTGCCAAGCGGGCAATTAGCTCCTTTACCGTAATTACCGCATTTGCATCTAAGCCAGAGAGCGGCTCGTCTAATATCAAAATTTTCGGGTTATGGATAATACCAGACGCCAGAAGCACCTTCTGCTTCATTCCTTTAGAAAAGGTATCCATACGTTTATGCAATTGTTCTGCTAGGCCTAAAGCAGCCAATAGCTTGGTAGCACGTTCGGCAATCAACTGTTCTTCCATCCCATACAGTTTACCTACAAAATCCAGGTATTCTAGAGGCGATAGCACGTCGTACAATTCGGCATTCTCCGGCACATAGCCAATAATAGATTTAATCGCCAATATAGCTGTACGGAGATCTTTTCCATCAATAGTAACCGATCCTTCAAAATCAGTAATCAATCCAGTTAATATCTTCACCGTTGTAGATTTCCCGGCGCCATTTGGCCCTATGTAACCAATTACTTCACCAGGAAATATCTCGATATCGATACCTTTAAGTACTGCTTTACCGTTATAATGCTTTTGCAGATTATCGATATTAATAATGGGTTCTTGCTGATTCATTACTATCTCCTAATTATGAGACAGCAAGGTACGAAATTACCGCTTACAAGCCATCCCCATATTTAAAAAATGCATTAACCGTTACGGGAAGTCTTCCTGATGGCTTTAATTGGCCCTTAATTACATTTGCTATAGCCTGTTGGAAAGAAACATCATTTTGATAACCCACCATCAGTGCACTTGAATTCTCCAAACCGGGGAAGGTTGCTATAGTATAAGGATTAGCAAATACACTTATCAGTGCCTTTCTAGAAGCAAGTTCGCTAATAAATAAACTTACATCCGTGCTATAATTCAATTTGCTTTGTGGCCGCAAGCGCTGATCATGCAAGGCAACAATAACCTGCGGATAGTTTTTCACCTCATCGGCAACCTTGGCTACTTCTAGCGTAGTAGCTTTTGCCGAAAGTACAATGTTCAAACTATTGCCGAAAAAATCATCCAGTTCATGTTGGAAGGCGGTGATACTATCTGCTCCAATGCTTACTATAGCCGTTTTGGCCTGTGGGTCTAAGTGTTGAATCACCCTATCTCCTTGTAGCAAAGTAACCGCGGCATCTGCTAATTGTTGGTTAAGTGCCAATGCAGTTGTATTGTTCAAATCCTGATAGAGGCCATCCGTTTTAACCGGCTGCCACTTATCCAAATGCAACCAATATTTAGCAGCTAATATTTTTTTCACCCGCACATCCAATTCATCTCGCGAAATTCGCTTTTTCCGGATAGCTTTCCTCACCTTTTTTATCGCCCGTTTACTGTTTTCAGATAATTCCAGCACATCATTACCCGCTATAATGGCACGTACATCCGCCTCGCCATCTTCAAAGTACTTTACCACCCCTTTCATATCCATGGCATCAGTAAAGGCAAGTCCTCTAAAACCTAAACGGCTTTTCAGGATTCCAGTAATAATATCCTTAGATAAGGACGACGGCAGATGAGCAGTGCTATCCAATGCGGGGATATTCATATGGGCTACCATTACCCCCGGAGCCCCTTGCTTAATCAGCTCCCGAAAGGGATACATTTCCAGCGAATCTAAGCGTCCGGCAGTAAAGTTCAGTTTTGGTAAATCAACATGCGAATCAACATCCGTATCGCCATGGCCAGGAAAGTGCTTTAAGGTGGTAAGAATCCCACTATCCATCATGCCCTTCATATAAGCTCCACCTTTACGGGTTACATTTTCTTTATTTTCTCCAAAAGAGCGGTAATTTATTACCGGATTATTGGGGTTATTATTCACATCCACATCTGGTGCAAAATTTATATTCAACCCTAATCTTTTAAAATGCCCGGCCACTTCCTGCCCCATCTGGTAAATCAATCGTTCGTCTTGAATTGCCCCAAGGGCCATCTGATAAGGAAAAGAAATAGTTGAATCCATTAACCGCATCCCTAGACCCCATTCGCCGTCTAAAGCCATAAATAAAGGAACTTTCGCAAGGCGCTGGTACTTATTGATTAGATAAGCATGCCTAAGCGGCCCACCTTGAAAAAGCACTACCCCTCCCAGCTTTTCTTTCTTAACCACTTTAGCAACAGAATCTATATAATCTTGTCCCAAGTTCGTATGGGCACGCACCATAAATAACTGCGCAATACGTTGCTTTTTAGTTAATTTTTTAAAAACAGAATCTACCCATTGATGCTCCTGATTAACAAAATCTATAAAGGAGTTTGGTACCTGCGCGTGTGAGCCTTTTACGGCCAATAAAGCCAGTAGTAAAATTAGGAATGGTTTTTTTAGCATAGTCGTGGTAAAATTCAAACATAATCAAATTTGCTGTTTTGTGCAATATTATCTGAAATAAGACGCATAAAAACGCTATCCCCTAATGAATACCATCCCCATACCTAAAAAAAGTATTCACCGTTACGGGCAGCCGGCCCGAAGGTTTAAGTTGTTTCAAAATTACTTTAGCCGCGGCCCGCTGTATCTCCGTGCTGTTCTGGTAACCCAGCAGTATACTTTTACAGGCCTCGATACCTGGCATTCCAGCCAAGGCATAAGGACTAGTAAACACACAAAAAATACTATTCATATTGGCCAATTCATTGATAAATAAGCGCACCGTGCCACTGAAATTAATCTTACTTTGGGGCGATTTCCGATTATCGTGCAAAGCAACTATAATCTGGTTATAGCGCAGCAATTCTACCGATACCTTAGCAATATCATTCGGTGTGGCATTGGGCGAAATAACAAAATCCAATGCATTATCAAACTTCCCATTTAATTGTTGCTGAAACTCGGTTACCTCCGTAGTTCCTATGCTGATGATGGCTGTTCTCTTCGTATAATCGATTGCACCGATCAACTTGTCGTCCTTTAATAGCGTAACAGCAGCATCTGCCAATTGTTGGTTCAGATTTTTTGCAGTTGCCCTATTCACATCGGCATAAATTCCATTTAGTGCTACCGGCTTTCGCTTATCTAAACCCAACCAGAGTTTTGCTGCTAATATTTTCTTCACCTTCTTATCAAGAACAGCTTGCGATATACGCTTTTCCTTCACCGCTTTGGCAATCATGGCAATTGCCCTTTTGCTATTTTGCGAGAGCTCAAGCACATCATTTCCGGCAATAACCGCCCGTACATCTGCTTCTCCATTCTTAAAATACTTAACCACGCCATTCATATCCATGGCATCGGTAAAAACAAGTCCTTGAAAGTTCAATTGTTCTTTTAACAAACCATTGATCACCTTTGGAGATAAAGAAGAAGGAAGGTGCGGTGTATTGTCGAGCGACGGGATATTCATATGGGCAACCATTACGCCAGATGCCCCCTCATTAATCAGTTCCTTAAAAGGATAAAGTTCCAATGAATCCAGGCGTCCTTTTGTAAAATTTAATTGTGGCAGATCTTTATGCGAATCCACATCGGTATCGCCATGTCCGGGAAAATGCTTAAGCGTTATCAAGATATTTTCATCCATCATACCGTGCATATATGCGGCACCTAAGCGCGTTACATTTTCTTTATTTTCGCCAAACGAGCGAAAATTTATCACCGGATTTCGGGGATTATTATTAATATCAACCACGGGGGCAAAATTGATATTCAAACCCAAGCGTTTAAAATCTTCAGCTATTTCACGCCCCATGGTATAGATTAAGCGTTCATCGCGGACAGCCCCAAGTGTCATTTGGTAAGGATAAGAAATTGTAGAATCGGCCATTCTCATGCCCAATCCCCACTCTCCGTCGAGCGCTATCAATAAGGGAATTTTGGCGAGCGACTGGTATTTATTGATTGCCGCAGCATGTCTTCTCGGGCCCCCTTGAAAAAAAACCACGCCCCCTAATTTTTCATTTGTTATAATCCTGCCTACAGAATCTATATAACGTTGTCCTAAATTTGTGTGGGCCCGCACCATTAAGAGTTGTCCAATTTTCTCTTCCTGGCTCATCCTATTAAACAAGGAGTCTACCCAAGGATGGGGAGAATTAATAAAAATATTAAAGGGCGTTTGCTGCTGCGCAAGCAGCGAGAAACTGCTTGCTAACAAGAGTACGACTATAAATAGCAATTTCTTAAGCATGGGTAAATATATCCTTCAAAGATAATACCCAAGTTCTATTACCACCATCGAAATTACGTTGTGACGACTAATCAATTTTTTGAGTTCGCTTTATCTAAAGTGTCGTGTTTATCTTTTAATAAAACCAAGATTAACGCGCAGAGTATGGCCAAGCTTACCCATACCGCAGCATAAGGGTTCAGTATATCTGCCGCGAGACCTCGAAATGCCAAGGCCATAATAATTACCGGCATCTGCAGAATACATGCAGCACGCACATAACTCCCCGTAAATAAAGCTATTGCACCAAAGATATGGGCAACGATAATGATGTGAACCAATAAGCTCAGCAAAATTGCGACTGGGACACTACTATTCATCATAAAATCTGTAAAAACATGGATGTTTGCAATAAACTCCAAGCCTTTCCATAAGATTACGAGAGAGAGTACTATCCTGGTGATTTCTAACCAAAGCGGGTGACGCCTTTCACCCTTATGTGTAACATGATGTGAAAGCATAATATCAGTTTTTAAGTGTTTATATTCGAGCCAGCATTGTAATATTAAAGTTACGCTTTTCTATTGAGAATAACAAATATACAGCCTTAAGGTTTTAGAAACCGTCTCTTAGCAACCCTGAAAAACACGCCATCTGGCTTTACTGGCTTCCAGAAAGCTTTTTTAGCCGGGCAAGCTCTTTTTTGGTTAGTTTAAATACGGTACCATGTCTTATCCCTGGTGGCAAACTAAGCTTATCTGATACATCATGCCATTGTTTAAGGTCGGCAGAAACAATTGCGCCATATTGATGATCAGTGTATTTATCAAAATAAACAATCCAATTGTTAGCTATTTTAGCAGTAGTTGGCCCTTCCGCCCAATAATTGCCCGTAATGGGTTCGCTTGCTGCTGTATAAGGCCCTTCCAGTCGTTGCGCATAGGCAATTTTTAAATTTTTCTTTGCAGGCTCTTTGGTTTCATCCTTTAAAAACATCACCCATTGCTTTCCATCCTTTACAATAGTCGCATCAATTACGTTAAAGCCCGGATTATAGAGCAATTTCGTATCGCTGAAATTTTTAAAATCTTTCGTAGTAACATAGTAAATTCGGTGGTTGTAGGCATTATCTGCAGCAATTTGTGTTTCCGGAAATCTGCCTGCAATAGTAGTTGCCCAATAAATCATATAGGTCTTTGATAAAGGATCATAAGTAATCTCCGGTGCCCAGCAATTTCTTGCTCCCTCTTCGTGCGCCATTACCGGAATATACTGCTGTGCAGACCAATGAATTAAATCTGCAGACGAAGCGTACCCAATGCCTTTATCGGTCCAGCTTACCGTCCAAACCATATGAAAACGTCCATCGCCTCCCCGTATAACACAGGGGTCGCGCATTAACTTATCCTTACTTAATTCGGGTTTTAGAAAAGATTGATCGGACTTAAGTGCTATCCATTTATAGCCATCCGTACTATAAGCAAGATGTAAACCATCTTCGCCATTGCCTTTAAAATAGGAGAACGCATAGTTTTCGCCTTTTTCCTGTGCCAATACCGCTTGGCTGGCTATGGCCGAAAGTACGATAATAAAAACAACATTCAAAAACTTCATTTTTTGATTATCAAAATCTCTATGTTATTTGAAGGTATTAACCTATTTTAGGTAATTTATAGCCATTATGATAAGTAGGCGTAATTAATTTATTGGCATCAGCATCACTAAATTGCCCCTTTGCTTCATTCCAATAAATCTTTTTACCCGTACGATAAGCGATGTTACCCATCTGGGAGAAAATGGCAATATGTGCTCCTGCCTCTATAGGCGCGTGCAACGAAGCTTTGTCTCTACTTTTCACTGCTTCGACGAAATTAACAGCATGTAAGTCTAAACCGTTATCTACCTGTTTCTGCAGGGTAACAGCTTCCATACGATCCCCTTCAGGAATAACTTCCCAACCTCCGCGATCAACCACCAAAGTACCATTATTACCGATAAAAGCTACACCATGGTTTCTTCCATTGGGGCCACCATCTATACCATTAGCATGTTCCCATTGGATATTGAAATCATCAAATTCGTAAACTGTAGTTAAAGTGTCTGGCGTTTCGGCGGCGTCATCCGGATAAGCAAATTTACCACCAGCGGCCATAATAGATTTTGGCGTAGTGGCCTTCATACCTATTAAGGCATAATCCAGCATGTGTACCCCCCAATCGGTCATTAAGCCGCCAGCATAATTCCAGAACCACCGAAAATCAAAATGAAAACGATTTGGGTTGAAGGGGCGCTTTTGTGCCGGCCCCAGCCACAAGTTATAATCTACGCCGGCCGGTACAGGCGCATCAGGTTTTACCGGGATACTTTTCATCCAGCCTTGGTAAGCCCAGGCCTTTACCAGGCGGATTTTACCCAATTTACCCGAATGCACAAAAGCAACCGCATCTCTAAAATGCTTTTGGCTCCGTTGCCACTGTCCTACCTGTACAATACGGTTATATTTATTTGCTGCAGCAACCATTGCCTCACACTCCGTAATCGAATTTCCCAACGGTTTTTCAACATACACATCTTTACCCGCCGCACAAGCTTCTACCATAATCAGGCAGTGCCAATGGTCTGGTGTGCCAATAACTACAGCATCTACATCTTTACTTGCCAGCAGATCACGATAATTGGCATAAGACTTTGTTTTAATCCCTCTATCAACCAGTTCCTTTGTCCGCTTATTCAATACATTTTCATCAACGTCGCAAAGAGCGGTACATACCACATCCGGATGTTTAATTAAGGCATTCAAATCAGACCATCCCATGCCGTTGATGCCTATGGCACCTACTTTAATTTTCCCTTGGGGTTTGGTACCTGCAAACGTATTTAGGGTAGGAAAAGCAGCAGTAACACCCGCAGCAGTTGCCAATAATGTAGACTGTTGAATAAATTTTCTTCTTGAATCGTTCATAAGTGGTTATTGTTTTCGTTGTTATTTCTAAGCTGAACACCTTCAAAAATATATCTTTTTTTTAATAATGCCAACGTTTTCATTAACCTTGCTAAAAACTACAAGCTAGGTTAGGCAGCACGGCATTAAGATTAAAGCGACCCTCTAATAATAGTCTTAAACGTATTTCGCTCATTCGCTTGCTTTCCTGCAAGCATGAGCATTGCCACACGTTCGCCCATGAGATCAAAATCAGTAGTCATCACGGTGATATCCAATAACTCTTTCAATACTGTTTCGTTGAAAGATATGAGTCCGATATCAGCTCCTAAAAAATAATCAGAAAGCCTGATTTTTTTTAGTAAATACCCCAAATCATCCTCCGTAAGCACAATATATAAGGCTTCCTTTTTCAGCTCATGCATATCTACACTCGAAATCTGATTAAATTTCAATTTTCTTTCCGCGCAATAGATCTTCATGCCATCAATAATTTCCGGGGGGTGGTGTGTATCCGGCGGAAAAACAAGTATCAACTCTTTATATTTTGGTATAATTAAGTGATCTTGCTTACCAAGTGCCTCATAAACATCCTGTTTAAAGTCTTGGTATACCCGTAAACAACTCTCCTTATACGTGCTTAAATCTTTATCCAGAAAAACCAGCTGATCGGGCGGAACCGTTGCCAGTACAGCGTGGAGATGTTTAAGATTAACATCCTCAAAAAAATGCGGCATCAAAACATAGTAGTCGTACTGCCCCTCATTTTTACCAATAATTTCCTCTACAATTTTTGGATCATAATGATGCACGGCTAGGTCTACTTTTGCTTTTTTACCAAAGGTGCGTACCATTGCCTCATAAATTACCTTTTTATAAGAGCTCAACTTATTAAACATCAGCAATACCCGCAGCGCCTTACTTCTATACTCCAACACATAATTGCCTTTCCCCTTTACCGCTGCAATGTACCGTTGTTGCTTTAAAATATTATAGGCCTTCTCAACGGTATCTTTCGCAATTTTATTCTCTATACTAAAAGCCTTAATAGACGTTAATCGCTCGCCCGGTTTTATCTTACCACGCTCAATAGCCGTAACTATTGCCTGCACAACCTGATCTATTTTCGTTACACCTGCGTCGTGGTTAATCTGAACTTTCATGATTAAAAATCGCTTTTTTTCGGTAAATGTTATTGGCGCAGGTTAAACCCTACTTTACAAAAGTAAAGAATAGTTTATTAATCAGTGTCTGCCACCATCCTGCTCCTAAAAATCTCTCACTCTACCCTTGCTGTTTTTCATTCTTGGCAAATTAGGGAGCCGGTCTTTTTTCTGCCGAAGGTAAATCATGTTTACCACTCCTATAATCAAATCGGCCCGTCCAAAACTCCGTGTTAAACTTCAGTGCATCACATAAAAAAATGTGGTAAATCCTCCTCAATTAAGAGTAATTTAGAAATAAAATGAGTATGAGAGGGGAAGAAGGGCTTCTTGCATGGTAATAAAACTATGTGTTTGCTAAATTACTCTTTCTGGTAAACCCTTACATAATCTACCTCAAAGCGTGCAGGAAAGGGGGTATCACTTGTTATATCACCTCCATTTAAACCGCCCATCGCCAAATTCAGCAAAATATAATGCGGCTGCATAAAAGGATTGTCTCCTTTGCTGTCTTTATTCTTCAATTTGGATAAAGGCACCTTATTCATCACCAGATCATCCACATATAAGGCAATCTCGTTTTCATCCCAGTCCATACGCCATACATGAAATTGATCTGCCCACGCTTTACCGCCCAATTCGGTAATATCTTTGGTTTTGCTATACCACTCTGCCTGATAAGCACGGGAGGTGCCGCAGGCGATATTAGCGAGGATTTTTCCTTTGTAGTATTCCATAATATCGATTTCCCCGTTTGCCGGCCATTGCCCTTCTACTCCCAAGGTCCAAAAAGCTGGCCAGAGGCCATTATCTACCGGTATCTTCGCCCGCACTTCAAAACGACCATACTGCCAGCTGTGTTTTTTCCGGGTATTAATAGATGATGATGTGTATGCTATTTGTTGTCTTTTCTTTCCCCAGTCTTGACTTGCAGCATCATAGGTAGGATTAGGTCTTTGCTCTTTCCTGCCTTCAATAATTAATAATCCATCCTTACAATAAGCATTATCCCGTTGATACCATTGCATTTCCTCGTTTCTTTTAAAACCTTCTTCAAAAACCCAGTTTTCTGAATCTGGCGGTCCGTTTGTATTAAATTCATCGGCCCAAACAAGTTTGTATGCTACCTCTTTTGCGGGTTTAGCTATTTCTTTATTTAATGGCTGAGCTTCTGTATAGAAGCCAAGGAAGATTAAACTTAAGGCCAATTGAGTCTTTGCTAACATATATAATTTTATTAAATGGTTACTTATTTGGTAATGCAATATTAGGCATTTACAAACATTTCTAAAGGGGGTTAAATCGGAATTAAGTGGGGGTAAAAATTCAGTGCAGTTTAGGTGAAAAGTCTGGCCCTTACAAACCAGACTTTTCATTTTATCCCGCTATCCGGGAGGTGTAGTAAAGTGCCCGGTCCCTGAAATATTGAAGTTAAAAAGAGCACTTTAGTATTTATACCAGCGCTACTTCGCCTGCTGCCTTATGATAATAACTTACCGGGTATAACTTTCTAAACATAGTATAGGTTATACTCACGATAACAAATGCCACCAGGGCATCGGTTGTGGCAGAGAATCCCAACACGCTCAGTTTTGAGAAGAAGGCAAAAAGGATATCGAAAAATATACCTGCAAACACCCATTCTTTTAAGCGGAGTAATTTCCCCGGGATTAAAAATATGGTAATACCCGATAATTTTGCCACACCGAGTAAATAAATGAAATGGGGTGGATAACCTAATTGCTGGGTGATATCCCAAACAAGAGCGTTCTTAGTAAGTTCAAAGAAACCGCTTGCGCCAAACCATATAGAAAGAAATATGGTTCCGATCCAGTAGATACGTTTTGTTACTTTCTGTGTCATGATCTTTTTATTTTAATTGTTTATAAAGCAAATTTGCTTCAAAACAACAAAATAGACCAGTTGAATATAGAGGAAGTGGACAAGTTGAACATCCTAGTAGGCCGTATGAACAGTAAAGCCGACATACCCAGCGCAATGCGTAGGCAACCTGTTGCCCTGCATACAGAAATGATCTTTTATTTAGAATGGATTTTTGATTTCTGGAAGGACCGGATCCATCCCTTTTTAGCGATCATGATGGTTCAGGATTGTGCAGGTGATACCATAACAGAACAGGTTGCTACTTGGATATCTCGTTCTTATTTTTGCACCATTACTAGGCAATTATCTGCGTTTGTACAAACATTTTATGAATTAAACCAGGATTATAATTAACCATTGTTTTTGTGCCATAAAGTGAGTGCCAATACTTAATATCCAATTATGAATAGATTCCACCTTTTTGCATTAACATGCATTTTCAGTATAAATGTCTTTTCCAATGTATCGGCCCAAAACTCCTTAAAATCAGGTTTCACAAATCCACCCGCTTCCGCAAAGGCACGCACCTGGTGGCATTGGATAAATGGAAACGTCTCAAAAGAAGGAATCACTGCCGACCTGGAAGCCATGAAGCGGGTAGGGATACAGGAGGCACAAATATTCAATGTAGACCAAGGTTATCCTGAGGGGCCTGCAACTTTTATGAGCCCTAAGTGGTTAACGCTATTCCAATTTGCTGTTTCAGAAGCAAAACGTTTAGGACTGGAAATAGGTTTTCATAATGGTGCGGGCTGGTCTTCCAGCGGAGGGCCATGGATTACTCCCGAATATGGAATGCAAACGGTAGTTTTCAGTGAAGTTCACTATACAGGAAAACAAAAAATAAAAGAAGTATTGCCACAGCCAACTGCTAAATTAGGCTATTACAAGGATATTGCTGTTATTGCTTTCCCAACGCCTCAAGGTGGAGAACGGATTGACGATTTAGCGTTAAAAACATTATCAGGCGATGCTTTTAAAAGCCATTTACAACCGGATACAAAACCGGTTAACGAATCGGCTCTGGTGCACAAAAAAGACATGATAAACTTGACGGAAAAAATGTCTGCTGATGGAACCTTGGACTGGGATATACCGGCGGGAGAGTGGACAGTACTGCGCGTTGGACATACGCCTAATGGCACAGAAAACCGTCCTGCTGGTATCGGAGGTCGTGGATTAGAATGTGATAAACTTAATCGCACTGCAGTTGACGCCTATTGGGCTGGAGGCATCCAGCCGATAATTGATAAACTGGGACCTCTTGTTGGCTCATCACTTACAAATTGCCTTATTGATAGTTATGAAGTTGGTTGCAATAATTGGACTTCGGGCTTTGACAACGAATTTAAAAAACGTAGAGGCTATGATTGTATGTCTTTCCTACCTGCGCTAGCTGGATACTATGTAGAAAGTGGAGAAATAACGGAACGTTTCCTATGGGATTTCAGAAGAACAATTGGCGATCTGATGACGGAAAACTATTATAACTATTTTAGCGAACTTTGCCATAAGCATGGCATGAAGTTCGCTGTAGAACCTTATGGCGGCCCATTTGAGGCCATGCAAGCCGGATCAGCAGGTGATATTACCATGGGCGAATTCTGGATTGGAAATAAAGTTTTTCTGGATTCTCCAAAATTAGCTGCATCTATTGCGCATTTGAATGGGACCCCCTTTGTAGGAGCTGAATCATTTACCAGTACAGGCGGCTGGCTCAATCATCCGGCAACCTTAAAGCAGATTGGCGACTGGGTATGGAGCGAAGGTGTAAATCGGTTTATGTTCCACACCTATGTCCATCAGCCATGGGATATAGCACCTGGATTGACTTTTCACATGTATGGTATTGAAATGAGCCGCTTGAATACGTGGTGGGAGCAAGGACGTGCTTATATGGATTATATTGCCCGGTCCCAGTTTATGCTTCAACAGGGTAGGAATGCCGCCGATGTGTTGGTTTTTACCGGAGAATCCTCACCTAACGACGGCATATTCAGGCATGATATCAAAGCTCTCGGTTACGATTACGATGAAATAGGAACAAACAAAATAACAGAGCTAACGGTAAAGGATGGCTGGATCTGTACTCCTGCTGGAGGAAAATACCGCCTATTGGTGCTGCCCGAAACAACTTGGATGACTCCTGAATTGCTGTTAAAAATTAATGAGCTTGTTAAAGCAGGAGCAATCATTATGGGCGATAAGCCTGATAAATCGCCTAGTCTACACAACTTTCCGAGGGCTGACAGAGAGGTTGTGCGCTTAGCAAATGAAACATGGGACAGCACTCCATCAAACAGCAACAGCATTAAAAAAGGAAAAGCCGTCAGTAGCCACTCCGTGCAAGATGTACTGAGAGCGTTGGCCTTACCCCCGGATTTCTCTGGAGGACCAACGGGATCCGATCTCAACTTCATTCATCGAATAGCCGACGCTACGGACATTTATTTCGTTGCAAATCCTCAAAAAGATAGCCGTAAGGAGGTTTGCCGCTTTCGTGTTACAGGCAAACAACCTCAATTCTGGAATCCCGAAACGGGAGAAATCAAAGACGCTGCCGTGTGGAAAGAAGAAGATAATGGAACTACCAGTGTTCCGGTTTTTCTAGAACCTGATGGTGCTGTTTTCGTAGTATTTAACGAAAAACCATCTCCTTATCATATTGTTCAGACAGAAATAGCATTGAAGCCGAGGGAGATGCAATCGCTTCCCGACCTTAAAATAATTAAAGCAGAATATGGAACATTCTTACCGGATGGCCTGGTTGATGTTACGGAAACATTAAACAGCCATATTAAAAACGGAAAACTTGATATAAGCGCCAACAATGATCTTTCTACTGATGATCCGGCAGCTGGTTCTGTAAAGGAATTACGTGTCGAGTATGAAATCCAGGGGCACCGTCGCTTAGCGCAGACAGTAGAAAATACACCACTTGTAATTGAAGCAAATAATCCGGATGAATTGCGATTGATTAGAGCAGTATACGGAAAATTTCCCCAGGGAATGAATGGCGTTCCGCCGAAATCGCCTATATCTGATGTTACCGGACGAGTTAAGCAACTAATTGCATCCAATAATCTTGTTATTCCCGTAGACGATCATTTAATAAATGAGGTATCCACAGTTGATAGCCAAAGGAAAGAACTGCGATTGGCTTATTCTGCTGAAGGGGAGATCCATCACACTATGGTTGCCCAGGGAGGAAAAGTGAATCTTGCTTCAAGTACTCCTGAGCCACAACTTGAAATTGAAAATGACGAAGTAATTTGGGCTACCCCATACCCGGGTAAAATTACGTATGTTACTTCTTCTGGAGTGGAGAAAACGTTACAAGCTGAGTCGGTGCCAAATCCAATTGAATTAACTGGGCAATGGGAAGTAAGTTTTCCTCCAAATCTTGGAGCACCGGCTAAAGCTACTTTCGACAAACTAAGCTCATGGTCATTGTCGCCCATTGAAGGCATACGTTATTTCTCGGGCACAGCTACCTATCGAAAACAATTTACCTTATCTAAAGATCTGATGGGAGAAGAGTATTCGCTGGAGCTAGATCTTGGCAGCGTAAAAGTTATCGCTGAGGTAATGGTAAATGGTAAGCATCTTGGAATACTGTGGAAGGCTCCATTCAGAATTAATCTGGATAATTTTGCGCACGAAGGAGCAAATGAACTTGAAGTGCGGATTACTAATCTATGGCCTAACAGATTAATAGGAGACGACCGTTTGCCTGAGGATTTCGAATGGGGAGATTGGACACTTAAGAGTTGGCCTGATTGGCTCGTTAACAGAACTGAGCGACCTTCTGAACGTGTTACATTTACAACGTGGAAACATTGGAATAGGGATTCAAAACTACAAATTTCAGGCTTATTAGGCCCTGTATATATACGCCCCTATATACGTTTAAAGGCATCGGATAACTAGAGAAGGATATTCGAATAGCAATCTAAATCACAAAAAAATAACATTTTATTTGCGCAAGTAAATACTTGCGCTTATATTTGCAAGCACTTACTTGCATATTATGAAAGCCAGACGAGACGTATACCAAGCGATAGCCGACCCAACCCGCAGAGAAATTATTAACCTTATTGCTACCCAGCCCTATAATGTCAATTCTATCGCAGAAAAGTTTGACATGACCAGGCAGGCCATTTCTCTTCATGTAAAAATTCTTGCGGATTGCGGATTGATTGTTATTAAACAAAGCGGACGAGACAGATTCTGCGAAGCAAAATTAGATCAGCTCGATGAAGTAGCTACCTGGGTAGAACGATCTCGAAAACTGTGGAATAGCAGATTTGAAAAATTAGACAATTATTTAAATGAACTAAAAACTAAAGATGATGGAAAAAAATAAGGAAGAACTTCTGATTACACATTTGTTTGATGCCTCACCTGAACTTGTTTTCAGTGCCTGGACAAATCCGGAACAATTAAAACATTGGTATGCGCCAGATGGATGTACAATAGAATTTAAATCTATAGAAGTAAAGGTTGGAGGTGAATTTCATTCTTGTATACATGATCCTATACATGGACATTGTTGGATAAAAGGCGTTTATCATGAAGTAATATTTCCTGATAAATTGGTTTTTTCCATGATGCTCACTAATGAAGAAGGTGCCACCGTTAGCGCTAATGAAGCAGGAAAACCGGAAGACTGGCCTCAGGTTATTGTAACTACGGTTACTTTTACTTCAATTGGCAAACAAACCAAAGTTACCCTGCACCAAACTGTAGCAGAAATCGAAGCCAAGAAAACAGGGGCTTATCAAAGCTGGTTCAGTATGTTTGACCGTCTGAATGCCATGCTAACAGCCAACTAATCTTGAAGTACTCAATGCGTACCACGAAGTCCGCCAAAAAGAGCTAGTAGAACGTTATCGTTCTACTAGCTCTTTTGCGGGCTCTCCGTAAAAGTCTATCTCATGGCGGTTAATCTTCAGTAGCTGGTACCATTTCCGGAAAGCTCCGAAAAACACGATCAGCATTAATAGCATGGCTACTGCTGCCAAAATAGCCAGCAGGTATTCACCATTGGGAAGATAGCTATCGATAATCTGGAGATAGCCGGCCCAAAATGTTATCAGCGCCATGAAGACACCCGGTATTGCGGCACAAAGGGCATGTTTGCCTCGATTTAAGCGGATCAGCATCGTGGTACAAACAATCAGACCGCATGCCGCCAGGAGCTGATTGCTGATACCGAACAAAGGCCAAATACTGCTTACATCGCCCGTATATACCAAATATCCCCAGGCAAAGGTGAAAAGCAAACTGCTTATGATAATTCCTGGTGTCCAATTCTTATCGTTGAACCGCGGCCACACACCGCCTAACATTTCCTGTAGAAAGAAACGGCCAACGCGCGTTCCGGCATCTATAGCTGTGAGGATGAAGACCGCCTCGAACATAATCGCAAAATTATACCAGTATGCCATGAGCGTATCCATCCCCGGAATTTTGTTAAAAATATGGGCCATACCCACTGCGAGTGAAACAGCTCCTCCCGTTCTACCGTGGAGATCCAATCCTATTTTTTCCGAGAAATAATCAATTTCTACCCCATGCAGTGCGGGGTGTGCGGCTAGAAAGGCATCGTAGCCTTCTTTAGGTGTGTTGATGGCAAAATAATCGCCGGGAACCAAGGTGCAGGCAGCGATAAGCGCCATCAGGGCAACAAAACCTTCCACCAGCATGGCGCCGTAACCCACAAACAGAATTTCGCGTTCGTGCGCTATCATTTTTGGTGTTGTTCCGGTGGCAATCACGGCATGAAAACCTGAAATGGCCCCGCAAGCGATGACAATAAAAATAAAGGGAAGCACAGGTCCGCCAATTATAGGGCCGCCCCCGTGAATGAAGGAAGTAAGTGCCGGCATCTGTAATGTGGGATGTATAACAACTACGCCAATGGCCAGCATGATGATCGTGCCTATTTTGAGGTAGGTAGAAAGATAGTCTCTGGGAACCAGCAGCAACCACACCGGAAGTACAGAAGCCACGAATCCATAAGCTGGAATTGCAAGGGAAATGGTTTTGATATCCCAACTGAACAGCTTATTGATTGCCTCGTGCTGCATCAGACCGTGGCCACCAATAATCCCGGCAATCAGCAGCACACCTCCGAGGATACTCGCAAACAGTACACTATTTGCCCTGTACCGCATGATTAAGCCCATCACAACGGCAATGGGCATGGTGATCAAGACTGTAAAAAGCGACCACGATGCTTCATGCATAGCATTAATACAGGCCAAGGAAAGTCCCGCCAGCGTTAAAATTAGGATAAATAAGATCGCAAAACCCGCTACTGTACCTGTTAACTTACCGATTTCCTTTGATGCTATCGTAGCCAAACTCTGGCCTTTATGCCTTACGGAGGCGAATAGCACAACCATATCGTGAACGCCGCCGCCCAGTACACAACCGATCAGTATCCACAAGGTTCCTGGCAGGTAGCCGAACTGCGCCGCAAGAACAGGGCCAACCAAGGGGCCTGCCGCTGCGATAGCCGCAAAGTGATGGCCGAAGAGAACATTCCTGTTGGTAGCAACATAGTCCTTGCCGTCGGCAAATTCTATAGCAGGCGTATCGTGCTTATTGCTTAATTTCAAAGTTTTATTTGCCAAATAGATACCGTAAAAACGATAGGCAATGGTAAAAATCAGAATAGAAGTGAAGACTAGGGTAAGTGCATTAATGCCGTTTAAAAATTCCATCGATGAAGTCACAAGTAGGGTTTATAATCTAGTGATGTTACAAACATAGCTAAAATGCCTAACATACCTAGACAGATTTATAAGCAACTTCACAGAAAAATAACAGAACCCGCAGAAAGCTCTAGTAGAAAAACTGCAAAAAAATTTGCGTAGTTAAATAGCTACATTTATATTTGTAGTCAAATAACTACACAATGAATTTAAGACGAGATGTATTTCAAGCCATAGCAGATCCTACAAGAAGGGCTATACTGCTATTGGTAGCTTCACAAGCTATGACAGCGGGTGCAATAGCTTCAAATTTTGACACTGCCAGGCCGACCGTTTCAAAACACTTGCAAATACTCACCGAATGCGAATTGCTTGAACAAGAGCAAAACGGCAGAGAAATTTACTACCACTTAAATCCTCAAAAGATAAAAGAAATAGCAGACTTTATCGAACCGTTCCGCCAAATGTGGGACGACAGATTTAATAAACTGGAAGCCATCATGAAAAAATATAAATAGACTACTATGGAACAAAAAACAAAAATCAATGCTGAAGACGGCAAACAAGAATTAGTAATAACAAGGGAATTTGATTTGCCATTGGAATTACTATTCAAAGCGTATGTAGTGCCCGAAATTGTTGAACAATGGATGGGAACGAAAGTACTGAAATTGGAGAGTAAAAAACACGGCAGTTACCAGTTTGAAACAAGCGATGCACAGGGAAATGTAGTATTCCGTGCCAATGGGGTAATCCATGAGTTTAACCCGAATCAGAAAATCTCCCGTACATTTGAAATGGAGAATACGCCTTTTGACATTCAGCTTGAGTTCTTAGAATTTGAAAAACTTACCGACGATACCAGCAAACTTCATATGCATATTGTATATAAATCTGTAGCACTCCGAGACAAAATGCTAGCTTTACCTTTTGCTCAAGGCATCAATATGGCGCATAACCGCTTGCAAAATAGCTTAGACAAATTAAAATAACATACCATGGCAAAAAAAACAAAAATCATCTATTGGATTGCCACTGCATGGCTCGCCCTAGGAATGTTATCAACAGGAACAGTACAGTTAATTAAAACGAAGGAAGAGGTAGATAGTATCACACATTTGGGTTATCCTCTCTATTTTCTAACAATAATAGGTATTTGGAAAATTTTGGGTGTGGTGGCAGTGCTTATTCCTAAATTTACTTTATTAAAGGAATGGGCTTATGCAGGTTTTTTCTTTGCTATGACGGGTGCAATCTTTTCTCATTTAGCCTGCGGAGATAGTGCCAAAGAATTTTTCGGGCCAGGGTTATTACTTATTTTGACAACGTTATCGTGGTATTTCAGGCCTGCGGATAGAAAGTGTTTCGGTTAATTTGAATAACAGCAAAAAATTATAAACACATGAACCCTAAAGTCGATTTTTGTTTTAATAAAGCCAAAAGGTGGCAGGAAAAATTGAAGTGACGTGTTCCTTGTTACACTATTCAAAAAAGTAATATCGTCTTAATACATGTACCCTTAACCCTAAATATTAGCTAATGATGCTGAAAGAAAATTAGGCAATTATACATTTAACACTAATTATTCAACACACTAAAAACATGAACAATAAGAATAGCAAGCAAAAAGAGCTCTCAGCAGAACAACGTGAAAAACTATTCGAAACATTGAAAGTCCGTTTTGAGAAAAACAGCACCCGCCATAAAGATCTTGAATGGGCAGAAGTACAAGCAAAATTGGAAGCTAATATGGAAAAACTATGGTCGCTCAATGAAATGGAAAGAACGGGCGGCGAACCGGATGTTGTTGGTTATGACAAAAAAACGGGCGAATACATCTTTTATGATTGTTCAGCGGAAAGTCCTAATGGCCGCAGAAGTGTTTGTTACGACCGTAAAGCGCTAGATTCGAGGAAAGCCCATAAACCGGAAAATACTGCTATGGATATGGCCGATGCCATGGGCATCGCGCTTTTGACCGAAGAACAATACCGGGCACTGCAGCAATTGGGAATTTTCGATACGAAAACGTCGAGCTGGATTACAACCCCTACTGATATCAGACAACTTGGTGGCGCGCTCTTTTGTGATCGTCGCTACGACACGGTATTCGTGTATCACAATGGTGCAGACTCATATTATGCTGCAAGAGGGTTCCGAGGCGTGCTAAGGATCTGAGTTTTCGTTTTTGTCAATGAAGTGGTTGTTCCTTGCAGCTTTGAGTAATAATAATTTAAAATTATCTTACTGCGGTACCTGTGCGTTTTCGTAAAGCAAACCTTTTGCCTTTAATTCTTGCCAAAACGCCAGTGGTACTTCGGTATTTAACGCCTCTACATTCGATATTACTTGCTCGGGTTTACTTGCTCCGGGAATAATGGTCACAAATTCATCCGCAGCAAGTACAAAGTGCAATGCCGCTGTGATGATATCAATACCGTGTTTCTGAGCAATAGATTCGATGCGTGCTCGCTTTTCTTCAAACCCTTTCGGTATCACATCCTTATAGTTATAGCGCTTCCGTCCCGCAATAAAGCCTGAGTTATATCCGGCACCCGACACAAGCTGCACACCGGCCTTCTTAACTGCCGGCAAAAGGCGGTCTACCGCATCTTCATGCGCTATAATGGAGTACTGCGTTGCCGATAAGCAAATATCCGGATCGCCCATTTTTATACAGTCGAGGATGGGTTCTATTTTATTCACTCCCATGCCCCAAGCTTTGATGATTCCCTGACTTCTATAGTCGCTCAACACCTTAAAGGCACCTGCTTCTGCCTGCTGCATAAAATAATCATAACGGTCGCCCACCTGGTCTTCCGAAAGATCGTGTACGTATACAATATCGATATGATCGAGCCCTGTTCTTTCCAAGCTATCTTCGATAGACCTTTTTATCGCGTCTGCGGTATAACAATGTTCGAAATCGTAAGGCAAAGGATCTTGCCACATCGTTGGCGGAACCTCGCTCTCCGAAACTTGATGAAAAAGCCGCCCCACTTTGGTAGAAAAAACAAATTCCTCGCGGGGTTTAGCTCGAAGGAATTCGCCAAAGGCACGTTCGCTCTTGGTTAACCCGTACCAGGGCGAAGTATCGTAGTAACGAATTCCCAAATCCCATGCTTTTTGTAAAATAGCCTGTGCCCGAGCAGACGGCATCTTTTCAAATGCAGTACCAATAGGCACCCCACCTAATCCCAATTCCTTATTTAGCCGAAAGGCATTCTTCTTAATCCACGTTTTCATTGTAAATGGTTCTGTTTAAAAACATACTGTTCCTATTACCTACCTTTTTTTGAACAGAATTGTTTAATGATTTTTAATAAAAACGTTTGGGTGGCACCCGGTCAATCTGCAAAACCTCAATTACGATATACTGATGTCTATTAATCTTTATCCTTTCATACTTCCCGTTTCACGAAAACGCGTATGCCAGCGGTTTTCCTTTGAAGCAGCCTGAGTGACGAAGATACTAAGGTAGGCATTGCGTGCAAAATCTCCCGAACCGCCAATACCGTTCATGATATTCGTGCCAGCGATGTGAGTAGAATTGACGTTGCCATCGCTATCAAACTCGATAGCGATGACGCCGAGACGGCGAATAAGTCCTGGCGTGTTACTGATATTTTGCGGCCGCAAGACCACACGATCTTTATATTTTTGGAGATTATTGAAAATGCGGTCGTAATAAGGCCGCTGCTGCCTTTATCCGTTCGTATTGCATATATTCCCTTATGAAATGATGAAATGCAATATAAAAATTCGTCTGCACTTATCTGTCTTCCTTATCTAAAATTGTTAAAAGCCGAGGGAAATATAGGGACATCCTTAATTCTACGGAATTCAGCTCTAAATCAAGGCTATGTCTTTTTACACGTGAATCTAATCGTTGCTATATAGATTCAAAAAGTCCTTTTAACAGCATATTGGCAGGATATTTGCTAACATCTGCGTAAAATTTATAAATATGAAGAAATTATTCCTTTCTCTTGTAGCAACCTTATTACTTGCCGTAGGCAGCCAACAAGCACAGGCACAATACAGAAATGCTTTGGGCCTGGGAATCGACTTTGGTAACGGACAAACCTTAGTTGGCCCGCAGTTAAAGCATTTTTTTAGCAGAAATGATGCTGGAAATGTGCAAGTTTTATTTGCTGACAACTATGTTTTGCTTGGTGCCGACTACTCTTACAACGCGCCGATTCAGGGTACTAATGGGCTTAATTGGTATGTAGGAATAGGGCCACAGCTGACTTTTGTGGATTATGGCCCAAAAGATAAGACTTTTGTAGCCATTCGTCCGGCCTTAGGTTTGGAGTTCAAAATACCTTCAGCACCTCTGGCATTGCATTTTGACTGGAAACCTTGGTGGAACCTTACTGATAACTCTAATTTTAAGGCAGGTCGTTTTACCCTTGGATTTAAATATACATTTAACTAAGTATTTAAACACTAAAAAGGCTTTGTGTATGATCAAAGCCTTTTTAGTGTTTAAATACTTTCAATTTTTCATAAATTTGCATTCTGGTACATTTTTAGGTACTATTTCAAATAAAGAAGCGTTAATAGATAGCATGAAGATAAGAAAAAGGTGGTTATATGCCTCGGTGATGATGAGTTTATTATTACTCGCGACTACAGCACGTGCTGAAGATAAAGAAACAGAAAGGGTGCAGAAGGCTACTGCTGTTTTTGAAGATTTTGGCAAAATGAAGGAGAGCATTCCGGCCACGCTTTTGGAGCAGGCAGAAGGTATTGTGATTATTCCGAAAATGATTAACGCCGGTTTTGGCATCGGCGGAAAGCGTGGTAAAGGCGTAGCCTTAGTTAAGCTTGCCTCAGGCGAATGGAGCGATCCGGTATTTGTTACGTTAACAGGCGGAAGTATTGGCTTTCAGATCGGCGTGCAGGCGGTTGATTTAGTACTGTTATTTAAACATAAGGAAGCATTAACGGAAGCTAAAAGTGGCGACTTTACCATCGGCGGAGACTTATCTGCTGCAGCTGGTCCTGTTGGAAGAAGTACCAGCGCAAATACCGATTATAAGCTGGAAGCAGAGGTTTATTCTTATTCCCGCAGTAAAGGATTATTTGCAGGTATAAGTATTAATGGCTCTAATATAGCTTTTGATCAAACAGCAAATAACAGTTTCTATGGCAATAAAGCTGAAACCAAAACGTTATTTGCTAGTGATAGCAGTGCTTCTAAAGATGTAAAAGCTTTAAAAAATGCATTATATGCTAAATAAAGTAAAAAAGCTTGGCAACAATTTAAAAAAAAACGTAGTTTAGCAAAGTCATTAACTCAATATTATTTTATAAACCCGTAAAAAATAAAACATTATGGAAAAATTCTCTGAACTGAAAGAATTGATCGCCTCGGCTGAAAAGGACGCCGTAGCATTTTTTGAAAAAGGAAACAAAGCTGCTGGTACTAGATTAAGAGGCGCTTTACAACAAACTAAAGCTTTAGCTCAAGATATACGTAATGATGTTACGTCTAAGAAAAATGCTAAATAGGAAAAGCTTATTGGATAAAAAGCCTAACTGAAAACAGTTAGGCTTTTTGCTTTATACGGTTGCCTGATCTTTATAATGTATCTCGCTAAGCTCCCGTAAACGGCTAGCAGCCCACTCGGGCGTAATATCGCGTTGTGGCGTAGCCAACATTTCATACCCCACCATAAACTTCTTTACCGTTGCCGAACGCAATAAGGGCGGATAAAAGTGCATATGCCAATGCCATTCGGGATGATCGCCATCGTTTACCGGACGCTGATGCATTCCCGCAGAATACGGAAAGGAAACCTCAAAAAGATTATCGTATTTAGCTGTTAGCTTTTTCAGCATATCGGCCAGCGCTTCTTTCTCTTCTTCGCTGAATTCGAGGAGATCACCAACATGCCTTTTGGATACCAACATCGTTTCGAAAGGCCAAGTGGCCCAGAAAGGCACTAAGGCCACAAAATGATCGTTCTCCAACACAATACGTTCTTGTTGGCGAAGCTCCAATTGCACATAATCTGCCAAAAGGCTTCGCTTATTTTCTTGAAAATATGCCTGCTGACGTTCGGTTTCCTTACTTATCTCTAGCGGCAGAGAACCCTGTGCCCAAATCTGTCCGTGTGGATGCGGATTGGAACAACCCATAATTTCGCCTTTGTTTTCAAAAATCTGAATATACCTTATAGCTGGATTGGCGGCAAGTGCGGCAAATTCTCTCGTCCAAACAGCAATAACCTGCTTTATTTTCTCTACGGGCAATTGGGGCAATGTAAGGCTATGATCTGGAGAGAATGCTATTACTTTACAGATTCCGCTTTCACTCTGGGCTTTTAATAGGCCATCTATCGAGATCTCCCCTGCCGGCGTATTAGCGGTTAAAGCAGCAAAATCGTTTACAAACACAAAGGGCTCGGTATATTCCGGATTACTTATTCCCCCAGCCCTGTCGTTTCCCGGACAAAGGTAACAGGTTTCATCGTACGCTGGCCGATCGTTATTAGGAAGGCTTTCTTGCTTTCCTTGCCATGGCCGCTTGCTGCGATGAGGTGAAACCAATACCCAATCGCCCGTTAATATGTTGAGCCTGCTATGTGGATGCTCATTTAAATTAAAAGTTTCCATATTTTTATATACGTGGCTATAATGTTGATTTTAAAGAGGGGCCAAAATAGCTAAATTTGCTTTAAATTCTATGTTTAATAATCGATTTTTAGCAATTACTCTATTACATTTGCTAAATCATGAACAATTGCTTAAAACATCTTTTAGCATCATCAATATTGCACATAAAAACGAATACCATACAATGACTTTTTACTTGAAACGATTAATAGTTTGGAGCTACCTATCCTTTAGTTTGATTTATGCAGATGTACTTTTTGCTCAGCCAGGCACAAAAATGCAGTGGAGCAAGGATGGGAATACCTATTTTTCCTTTGACCAAGGTAAGATTATAGAAACCAACCTGCTGAATCCAGATCAACCAACAACATATCTGGATGAAGCCGCATTAACACCTGCCGACAGCACTCATCCGCTAAAGGTACAGCAGTTTACACGAACAAGCGATGGGCGACAAGCACTCCTTTTTACAAATACTAAACGGGTATGGCGCTATCATACGCGCGGCGATTATTGGATTTATGATACCCAGACGAAACAATTAACGCAGTTAGGAAAAGATCTACCAGCTGCATCACTCCTATTTGCCAAAATTTCTCCGGATGGAACAAAAGCAGCTTATGTGAGTGGACATAATTTATATGTAGAAGACTTAGTTAATCACACAATTATTCCATTAACCGATGATGGTACCGACCGCATGATTAACGGTACTTTCGACTGGGCTTATGAAGAAGAATTTGGTTGTAGAGATGGTTTCCGCTGGTCGCCCGATAGTAAACAGCTGGCCTATTGGAAAATTGATGCCAGCGCCATTAGAAATTACTTGATGCTCAATACCACAGATTCTACTTATTCTTTCACTGTTCCGGTAGAATACCCCAAAGCCGGTCAAGACCCAAGTGCATGCGAAATTTGGGTGGTTGATGTTAACAGTAAACAGCAACAGCGCATGAATGTTCCCGGCGATGCCATACAACATTATATTCCACGAATGGAGTGGACGCTTGATGGTACTTCTTTGATTGTTCAACAACTTAATCGTAAACAAAATGAAAGTAAGATCATTCTTTGCAACGCACATTTAGGTACTGCACAAACAATTTACCAGGAAAAGGATGAAGCATGGATTGATATCAAGGCGCGGTGGAATGATGATGATCCCAGCGGCTGGGAATGGATTAATAATGGAAAGGCCTTTTTATGGGTAAGCGAAAAGGATGGCTGGCGCCATATTTATGAAATAGACCTTCGGGGTAAGGAGACATTGCTAACACCCGGTGCTTATGACATCATCGGTATTGATTTAATTGATGAAGCTAATAATAAAATCTATTTCAATGCCTCACCAAAAAATGCTACCCAGCAATATCTTTATGAGGTAAGTTTAAGAGGGGGCCAAGCTAAACAACTTTCGCCAAAAGATGAGGCTGGAACGCATAGCTACAATATTTCGCCAAATGGGAAAATAGCACAGCACAATTTTAGCAGTAGTACTGCATATCGCGGTGGGGAAGTAGTACGCTTACCCGACCATAAAACCCTATTGCCTTATACCAACAGCCGGGAGCTTCCAGGAAATTTATCAAAACCGGAATTTTTTAAAGTAACTACTGTAGACAGTATTGAGATGGACGGCTGGATGGTGAAGCCTAACAACTTTAACCCACAAAAGCGTTATCCGGTTGTATTTTATGTATACGGAGAACCTGCAGGACAAACCGTTACCGACACTTATGGCACTGGCTTTAATCACCTATATGAAGGGAACATGGCAGAAGACGGCTATATTTACATTTCTGTAGAAAATAGGGGCGCTCCGGCACCGAAAGGGAGTGCTTGGCGAAAAGCCATTTACCGGAATATAGGCAGGCTTAATATTCGCGACCAAGCTATGGCTGCAAAAGAAATTTTAAAGTGGGATTTCGTAGATTCATCAAGGGTTGCGGTATGGGGATGGAGTGGTGGCGGTTCTTCTACTTTAAATTTACTTTTCCAATATCCTGAAATTTATAAAACGGGAATTGCTGTAGCCGCGGTAGGAAACCAACTGATGTATGATAATATTTATCAGGAGCGTTATATGGGTGTTCCGCCAGAAACCAAAGCAGATTATATCAAAGGCTCGCCGATTACCTATGCAAAGCACTTGCAGGGCAACTTATTATATATCCATGGCACTGGAGATGACAATGTACATTACCAAAATGCAGAAATGCTAATTAACGAATTGGTGAAATATAACAAGCAATTTCAGCTGATGTCTTATCCCAATCGTACGCACTCCATTTCGGAAGGCGAAGGTACTTCGGCACATCTAGCGAGGCTGTATACAAATTATCTAAAGCAGTATTGCCCGCCTGGGGGGAGGTAAAGTATTAGCTAATTGAAAAAAATATTTAATAACATGTTTCCAGCAAACTATAGAAAAATACTGTATGTGCTATCAATGGCCTTATTACCTGTAGTTAGTGCGGCCCAATTGTTGGTAAAAGATAAGCCGATATTCAATCGGGCAGATTCTTTAAGGGGAATGTTAACTCCGCTTCGTACCTGTTATGATATCAACTATTATCACCTGGATGTAAAGGTAGATATCGATAAAAAATACATTAGCGGCAGTAACCTGTTTAAATTTGAAGCAACTTCAAATTTCGATAAGCTTCAATTTGAGCTTTTTGCTAATTTAACAATTGAAAAAATTAGTTACCATGGTATGGATATACCTTATACTAGAGAATTCAATTCGGTATTCGTTACGTTTCCGGAACCTATTCTTGAAGGCAGCCTGGATTCCATGCGTGTATTTTACGCTGGGAACCCACAGGTAGCTGTAAATCCACCTTGGGATGGCGGTTTTGTATTTACGGAAGACAGCAATGGTAAGCCTTGGGTGGCTACTGCTTGCCAAGGCTTAGGGGCCAGCGTTTGGTGGCCCAACAAAGACCACCAAGCTGATGAGGTGGATAGCATGTTGATAAGCGTAAGTGTTCCGGATGGTCTTATGGATATTTCTAATGGCAGGTTAAGAAAGAAAACACAACTTAAAGATGGATACACCAAATTTGATTGGTTTGTGAGCAACCCGATCAATAATTACAGCGTATCGGTCAATATTGGAGATTATGTGAATTTTACCGATAGTTATCAAGGGGAGAAAGGTACATTAGATTTAAGTTATTGGGTTTTGCGTGAAAATAAAGCGAAGGCTAAGAAATTTTTCCCTCGCAATGTAGTTCCTATGCTAAAGGCTTTTGAACACTGGTTTGGCCCATATCCTTTTTATGAAGATAGTTATAAATTGGTAGATGCCCCTTACCTTGGTATGGAACATCAAAGCGCTGTTACCTATGGAAACAACTACGAAAATGGTTACCTTGGCCAGGATGGTTCTGGCACGGGATGGGGAATGAAATTTGATTTTATTATTGTTCATGAAAGTGGCCACGAATGGTTCGGCAATAACATAACCGCAAAGGATTTGGCCGATATGTGGATTCATGAAAGCTTTACTAATTATTCAGAATCGTTGTTTCTGGATTTTAATTATGGTAAAAAGGCTGGACTTGAATATTTATACGGTAACCGACAGGGGATTTTAAACGACGAACCATTACAGGGGCCCTATGATGTAAACGCGGAAGGATCTGGTGACATGTACCTAAAAGGCGGTGTCTTCTTGAATATGGTGCGAACCATTATTGACGATGATGAGCTATGGCGGCAAATACTGCGCGGTCTAAACAGCACTTTTTACCACCAAACAGTAGGTTACGACGACATTGTCAATTATATAAGCCAACGATCAAAAAAAAACCTAGCTCCTGTATTTGAGCAGTATATACGGCATGCTAACATTCCGGTACTGGAACTTCGCTTTGAAGATGGAAAAACCTTTGCACGTTGGATAGCCGATGTAGCAGATTTTAACATGCCTGTTAAAGTACGTAAGAAAGGTGGTGATTATCAGTTTATTCAACCCAACAGAAATTGGAAAGAGGTACCTTTAGACGGAGTTACCAAATCTAATCTAGAAGTAGATACCTACAATTATTATATTGGTGTATTGGTTGAATAATGGTAAGTGCAAGGTGTCTGTGTAAAAATATAGTAGTAGCAAATTAGACACATCAATACGATGCTGGCCTTTAGCCTTTTTAGCTCAAGCTCAACTTAAATCCATTTGAGCCCGAGACATCCAATAAAGAGTTAATTGTATACAGAATTATCTCGCTTATTTTAACCCAAACCTATAAACGGTTTTTGTTCGGTACTCATCGCCTGGTTGCAGCGTTGTTGAAGGAAATTCAGGTTGATTGGGCGAATCCGGAAAGTGTTGGGTCTCCAGGCAAAACGCCGAGCGATAACCATAATCTTTTCCTCCTTTTCCATTATTTTGTCCACCTTCCATAAAGTTCCCGCTGTAAAACTGAAGTCCGGGTTCTTCTGTCATAACCTCCATTTGAATCCCTGTTTTCGGGCTATAGACTTCTGCTACGGTTTGCAAACCCTCTTTTTTGTTCAGCACAAAATTATGATCATAGCCTTTTCCCCTCTTTAACTGTTCATGATCTGCGGCAATACGTGCACCGATTAAGGTAGGTTTTCTGAAATCAAATGGTGTATTGGTAACGTCCAAATAGGCACCTGTTGGAATGAGTGTCTCATCTACTGGTGTAATCTTATCTGCATAAATCGCTAATTCATGATCTAAGATAGTAGAATCTCCTTCGCCATTTAAATTAAAATAAGCATGATTAGTTAAGTTTAAAACGGTTATTTTATCTGTTTTGGCGTTATACGCAATAGTAAGTTCGTTATTATCTGTTAACGTGTAAGTAACGGTAATGTCTAGGTTTCCCGGATAACCGGCCTCTCCGTCGGGCGAGTGATAAGTTAATTTTACTGTTTTCTCATCAGTTTGCTTAGCCTCCCACACTTTATCATAGACACCGTTATTGCCACCATGTAAAGAGTTTGGCTCATTATTCAGCTCCAGTTGATAGCTTTCATCCCCTAAGGTAAATTTCCCTTTCGCTATCCGGTTGCCATATCGCCCAACAATAGCTCCGAAGTAAGAAGTTTTATTGTCTTTATAGGTTTGGGCATTATCATAGCCCAGCACAACATCGGTTAAGGTACCTGCTTTATTTGGTACCACTAAACTGACTAATCGGGCGCCATAATTCGTGATGGTAACTTTTGCCTGCTTATTGTTTACCAAGGTATATAAACGCACTTCTTTACCGTCGATTGTAGCATTAAAATTATTATTGGAAACTTCGGCAATGCTATCGGCCTGAGCAGCAGATTGCTGCCCGCTCTGATTACATGCTACTAGGAAAAAGGAAGCTAGTACTCCCGTATAAATTATTCTGTTCATCATATTCTTTCTTGATTAACACTTTGTTATTTTAGCTTAACTTTAAAAACATAGAAAGTATACGGCTGTAAATTAGCAGTCATTTTCTTTCTATTAACTTTTATGGCCTTGGTTTTCGGGCTTATGAGGCTGGGGTTATCAAAAGTATTCACCTCCTTTAAATTTGCAGCCGTTAATAAAATCTGACTGGCCTCTTTTGCCAGGAGACGTTTTGTTGTAACATTAAAAGTTGCCGCAATAGCTGAGTCATTATGATTGACTACTTTTATGATAACCTCTTGTTGTTTTTCATCTATTGTGCTGGAAGCATATATACCATCTTGTCCGCTAATAGCTTTACCCGCTGAAGATATGGGGATAACTACCGTGCCTTTATTGGTTGCATATAGCTTTTGCACATAGTAACTCGGTGTGCCGTATGATCGAAGATTATCTACCCAAATTAGGTCGGGTGCCCATTGCCAGCCTTCGATATGCGCAAACAGCGGGGCATAAGAAGCCATTTGCACCACATCGGCATTACGTTCTAAGCCCGCTAGGAAAGCCGCCTCGGCTATTGCCGCGCCCCAGTTATTCTCCAACGGTCCGTCAGTAATTTTCGGAGGGTGACCGGCATATTCTCCGGCAAAAATTTTCGACCCTTTACGATCGTAATCATCATAGCGATTGGCGTTGTTAAGAAACCATTCAGGACTGCGATAATAATGTTCGTCTATAAAATCAATATTTAAGGCTCTCAGCTTTTGATTGAGGAAATCGAATCTTTCTCCCTCCGGATCGGTACCTGAGCTGGCTACGATTTTAATAGCTGGATATTTTGCATTTAGCGCTTTTTTAAAAATTTCGAGCCGCTCTATGTACTGGGGACCCCAATTTTCATTTCCAACACCTAACATTTTTAAATTAAAAGGCGCAGGATGCCCCATATCGGCGCGCAGCTTTCCCCATTTAGAATTAAGATCACCATTGGCAAATTCAACGAGATCAAGAGCATCTTGCACATATTCGTCCAGTTCATTTAGCGGAACCAGTTCTGCCGAATTGAATTGACAAGCCATGCCACAGTTTAAGATAGGTAGCGGCTCAGCTCCAATATCTTCAGCAAGTTGAAAATATTCGAAGAAGCCCAAGCCAAAACTCTGATAATAATCTGGTGCCGGACGGTGCTTAAATTCCGTATTCCACCTGTTGATAATAAGTTCCCTCTCCTCAATAGGTCCAACGGTTTTTTTCCATTGGAAACGGGTGGCTAGTTCTCTCCCCTCCACTATACATCCACCGGGAAAACGGATAAAACCGGGTTTCATGTCGGCAAGCCATTGCACCATATCGGCGCGTAAACCACCGGGACGGTGCTTCCAGGTATCTTCCGGAAAAAGCGAAATCATATCCAGATCCAGGATTCCTTGACCTTCAAACCAAATATTGAGCTTTGCCTTAGCTTCTGTTTTGCTTGCAGAAAAGCTTATCTGCTGTTTCTGCCAGGTATCTCCAATGTTGGTAGGATTAAAAGTGGCTTCGCCGATAATAGCTCCTATTGAATCAATCAGCGCGATATGAAGTTGTACTCCCGGCTGTATTTGCCGATAAGACACGCTAAAATCATAACGCAGACCTTTTTTAATTCCCATACCCCGAAAACCTTCATTTTGCAAACCCAGTTTCCCGGAAACCTGTCCAGTATTTACTCTTAAAAAGCGGGGGTTATTAGGATTTTGTGCATTTTGGTTAAGTATTAAAAGGGCTCCTTCTGGAATATTATCTCCTAATTTATTCCATCCCATAAGTGGTTGTCCAAACTCGAAAGATCGGTTTTTTACAAGTTCTGCATAAATACCGCCATCGGCTCCTAAGTTAATGTCTTCAAAGAAAACTCCCCACATATTAGGCGATACTTTGGCAATGGCCTGATCTGCCTGCACCGTAAAAGTCTTTTTCAGCTGGGCATTTACGCCTAAAGCGCTTGCCAGCAAAAATGCGGCTAATAAGTAGATCCGATTCATATTACCTCAATGATAAAGCTTATTTTTTGTTCTTTCCCTTTCACTTTAAGCTTTTTGCTTACTCCAATGTTAACACTACCACTGAAAAAGGAGGCAATTTCAAGGCAATTTGATTGCCCTTAATTTGAGCCCCATTAAACGCTTCCGGTTTTATATAATCCGGTCGCTCAAAAGAATTAAAATCTCTTAATTTTTTAGAAGTAAGTAAGCTTCCACTGATTGTACTATATTTCTTATCCGCTAGGTCGAGCGTTAGTGATTGCTCGCTTTTAGGATCAATATTGACCAGCGAAATGTGCGTTTTACCATCTTTTGCAATAGACGCGGACGCCGAAACCGCCGGTATCTTTTCATCTTTATACATAAAATTATTACTACTCAGCTGAATTGGAATCAATTTCGCATCCTGATGCACCTTATACATTGCTAATACGTGATAGGTAGGCGTAACCAGCATTTTATCACCCTCGGTTAGAATTACGGCTTGCAATACATTTACGGTTTGAGCCAAATTCGCCACGCGAACCCTTTCTGCGTGATTATTAAAGATGTTTAAAGTTATACCAGCAATCATCGCATCGCGCATGGTGTTTTGCTGATATAAGAAGCCAGGATTTGTCCCTGGTTCTACATCATACCAACCACCCCACTCATCAACCACCAAAGCTATTTTCTTCTTAGGATCGTATTTATCCATGATGGCTGCATGTTTCTCTACCAGTTCATTCATAAACCAGGCTGATTGCATGGTTTTAAAATACTGCTCGTCTGTATACATTGTCGACGGCCCTTTCTTACTCCAATTAATTACAGCATAATGATGAAGCGCTATTCCTTGTACTAAATTGCCAGGTATTTTTTTCATCAGCGTTTCCGTCCAGTTATAATCGGCATCACTTGCACCAGAAGCAATACGGAAAAGTCCTACGCCATTGTCGGACATAAAGGTTGCATATTTACGATAGATATCTGCATAATAGTCGGCCGTCATATTTCCTCCACATCCCCAAGCTTCATTACCTACTCCCCAGAATTTTACATTCCATGGTTTCTCCCGGCCATTTGCTCTCCGAAGGTCTGACATTGGGCTTTTACTATCAAAATTTACATACTGTACCCAATCGGCTAATTCCTGCACTTCGCCACTTCCTACATTGCCCGCCAAATAAGGTTCGGCCCCCAAGCGTTCACATAAGTTCAAAAAATCATGTGTACCAAAGCTATTGTTTTCGGTAACTCCCCCCCACCAAGTATTAACAATACTAGGTCGCTCACTTTTAGGGCCTATTCCATCTTTCCAGTGGTAAGTATCGGCAAAGCAACCACCAGGCCACCGAAGATTTGGAATATTTAAATTCTTTAAGGCTGCTATGACATCGTTTCTAACGCCATCGGTATGTGAGACAGTGGTGTTATCTTCTCCTACATAAATGCCGTCGTAAATACAACGGCCAAGATGCTCTGCAAAATGACCATAGATATGCTTATTGATAGTAACCGTATCCGGGCCGGAGATGAATTTGATTACATTCTGCGCCCAAATACCCGTAAAAGAACCCATCAAGGTAAAAGCCACAATGATTGTTTTTTTATACATGAGTTTATTGATTATTGGTTTTACTATTAATAATTGGCATTAACAATGCGCTAAAGATATAAATAAAATTAATAAATGTAAAATGAACATTTAAAATACTTGTATCCATTTGGATGCTACCTTTGCGCGTTTAGCTAGGTTCGTTTACAGTGCATTATATTTTGCAATTTATTAACCAGTTAAAATAGCTAGCAGGCATGTTAAAGGAGTCTCTTAATCACTTCCAATAAAAAAACTGGAATGAATATAAAAAGAAACCATATAGAAATTGGTTAAGTATTCAATTTTACCGTATTTTTACCGTAAAATAACCGTTTTTTTATCGTAAATTATACGGTATATTTACGATAAAAAAACGATTAAAAATCTATAGATTTGAAAATCTGTATAATTTCTTTTTATATTTTATTTAGTTTCTTTGTACATTTATATATGGCATTGGGGATAAGAGGGCGATAACTTAACTGGAAGAATTGATAAAGCAGCTAGAATTTAATTATATTTATCGCCTGATGACCAATTATGCGAAATTCTTAAAAAGATAGCTTGAAAATGACGAAATATTCTAAACAAACTCGCTTACTTGTAGCTGTAGACTGTATAATCTTTGGATTTGATGGGGAAAGCCTCAAATTACTGCTCATTCAACGGGGTTTCGAACCGGAAAAGAACAAATGGAGTTTAATGGGTGGTTTTGTTGAATCCAACGAAACGCCAGAGGATGCAGCGGCAAGAGTACTTAAAGAGTTAACCGGTTTAGAAAACGTGTATATGGAGCAAATGGAAGTTTTTGGCGAGCCTAATCGAGACCCAATAGAAAGGACGATGAGTATTGCTTATTATGCCTTAATAGACATTAGGAAATATAAAGATCAATTAAGCAAGAAATATAGAGCCGAATGGGTATTGCTTAAAGAGATTCCTAAGCTTATTTTCGATCATAACAGCATGGTAGAACATGCTAAGAAAAAACTTCGTTATAAAGCTGCCCTACATCCTATACTCTTTGAACTCCTACCTGAAAAATTCACAATCCCTCAAATACTCATGCTATACGAAGGTGTTTATGATATTGTATTAGATAAAAGGAATTTTAATAGAAAATTATTATCTACCGGTTTACTGCAGCGCCAAAAAGACAAGGATAAGGAAAACTCGAAAAAAGGAGCCTTTTATTATAAACTCAATAAGGAAATCTATAAAAGCAAAATTAGCTCATTCCTTAACTTTATTCCCAATCCTTAATTTTTTTCCATTATTTTTTTAATAATATTTTTTTATCCAAATAAATAAATGTTATTTTGACACGAAATAACTAAAGAGTTTGACAGACTGACCAATTCGTAAAAGCGTACCCAGCACTGTGAGTCTCTTCAAATAAGCTTAAAGATAGTACGATAAAGGATATGAGTAACGCATATGTTATAGGAGTTGATTATGGCACGGATTCCGTTAGATCGGTGTTAGTAGATGCCCATGACGGAAAAGAACTGGCTTCTTCGGTTTATTACTATCCCAGATGGAAAAAAGGTTTATACTGCAATCCATCGGAGAATCAGTTCAGGCAACATCCACAGGACTATATAGAAGGTTTAGAAAACACGGTCAAATCTTGTTTAGCGAATGTTGATCCTACTGTAGGAGCTCAAGTTAAAGCTATTACGGTTGATACTACGGGTTCTACTCCAGTTGCCGTAGACAAACAAGGCGTACCCTTAGCCCTTCTTCCAGCATTTAAAGATAATCCAAATGCAATGTTTGTATTATGGAAAGACCATACAGCAGTAAAAGAGGCGGAAGAGATAAATGAGCATGCCAAAAAATTTGACACAAACTATTTACAATATGTAGGCGGCATCTACTCTTCGGAGTGGTTTTGGTCTAAGTTGCTGCATATTTTACGAGAAGACGAGCAAGTACGGTCGGCCATTTACACTTGGGTAGAACATTGCGATTGGATTCCGTTTCTGCTAAGTGGTGGAGATGATGCCTTGGCGATTAAGCGGGGAGTATGCTCGGCCGGACATAAATCATTATGGTCGGAGGCTTTTGGTGGCTACCCACCTAATAGTTTCTTCTCCACGCTCGACATCTTGTTAGATGGTTTTACAACTACTATTTCAAAAGACACCTATACTGCCGATCAATGTGCGGGCACCTTGTGCCCGGCATGGGCCAAGCGTTTAGGGCTTTCTACTAGCGTGATAATCGGCATAGGGGCTTTTGACGCACACATGGGAGCTGTAGGTGGACAGATTGAACCTTATTTTCTGAGCAAAGTTATGGGCACTTCCACCTGTGATATGCTCGTTGCCCCCTTAAATGAGGTGGGGACAGTTGTAGTAAAGGGAATTTGTGGGCAAGTAAACGGATCGATAATTCCAGGAATGATGGGCATGGAAGCCGGCCAATCTGCATTCGGTGATGCCTATGCCTGGTTTAAAAACCTATTATTATGGCCGCTCGAAAATCTTTTGCCGGCAGATGAATCGGAACAAATCCTCTTGCAGATAGAACAACGTATCATTCCAGAACTAAGCAAGTTAGCAGACTTACGAGAACCTGCTATAAATGATCCGTTGGCGATCGACTGGCTAAATGGCAGACGGACGCCAGACGCAAATCAATTACTAAAAGGAGGATTTTTAGGGTTAAACCTCGGCTCTGATGCCGTTATGCTGTTCAGCGCTTTGGTAGAAGCTACCTGTTTTGGCGCAAGAAAAATTGTAGACCGTTTTCAGTCGCAAGGCGTGCAGGTGAAGGGACTTATTGGCTTGGGAGGCGTTGCAAGAAAATCGCCTTTCATCATGCAAATGATGGCTGATGTCATAAATATGCCCATTAAAATTCACCGTTCTGAACAAACCTGCGCTATTGGCGCCGCTATGTTTGCCGCTACTGCAGCGGGTATATACCCCAATGTAGAGCTTGCCATGCATGCTATGGGACAGGGCTTTGATGCCGAATATTACCCAAATATACAACGAACCGAAATTTATAGTAAACGTTACGAGCAATATACCAAGGCTGGCAATTTCATTGAACAGCAGCTTCAGCAACAGTAAGATACACTCGAAAAAACGGCCATTTATTATTTAGGTTAAGATAAACGAATGAACAAATGAGTATTTACCAGGAAATCAAACAGGCCGCATATGATAACAATATGCAACTCCCAAAATTGGGATTAGTATTATTCACTTTTGGGAATGTAAGCGTGGCCGATCATTCAAAAGGGGTTTTCGCCATTAAACCCAGTGGTGTACCTTATGAAAAACTGAGAGTAGATAATATGGTTATTGTAGATTTCGACGGCAATATTGTTGAAGGAAATCTGCGGCCATCGTCCGACACCAAAACACATGCTGTTTTGTATAAACACTGGAAAAATATTGGAGGCATTGTACACACGCACTCTACCTACGCTACGGCATGGGCACAAAGTCAGCGCGCTATTCCAATTTATGGCACAACCCATGCAGATCATTTAACCTGTGATATCCCTTGCGCTCCCCCCATGGACGATGCCATGATTAAGGGCAATTATGAGTACGAAACGGGATTTCAAATCCTAAATCACTTTAAGCAAGGTGGGTTAAACTATGAAGAAGTCGAAATGATTTTGGTAGGCAATCATGCACCTTTTACCTGGGGAAAGACTGGCGAAAAAGCGGTTTACAATAGTGCTGTATTAGAGGCTGTTGCCCAAATGGCTTTATTAACAGAACAGCTAAACCCTAAAGCGCCAAAGTTAAAGGATGCACTTATTAAAAAGCATTTTGAACGAAAGCATGGACCGGACTCCTATTATGGGCAGCAGTTTTAAGCGGAAAGCTTTTTGAGTTATACGTTTTAAGTAGTAAGTTTTAAGAGCGGAAAGCAGGAAGCAGAAAGCTTTTGGGTTATACGTTTTAACTGGTAAGTTTTAAGAGTAGAAAGCGGTAAATACTTAATACTTAAAAAAAATCGGTGAAGAATTTAGTGCTTTGGGAATGTGTGTACTTATAACGTAAAACTTACAACATAGAACTTTCAAACCTTGATACTTGATACAAAACAAATTAGCACAACAAATATAGCATATGTTAAGTTTAAAAAATTTTGAAGTTTGGTTTATAACAGGCAGCCAAGATCTATATGGCCCAGAAACCTTAGCACAAGCAGCTAGACACGCACAAGAAATAGCCCAATATCTGGATATGCACACATCAATCCCGGTTAAAGTTGTTTACAAGCCCATTGTAAAAAATACAGATGAAATATTCGAGACCATTTCTGCGGCCAATATAGCTAAGAATTGCATTGGAATAATTACGTGGATGCATACCTTTTCTCCCGCTAAAATGTGGATTCGTGGTCTTGGAATCTTGAAAAAACCTTTACTTCATTTACACACGCAATTTAATAGAGATATTCCTTGGGACACGATAGACATGGATTTCATGAACCTAAACCAGAGTGCCCATGGCGACCGCGAATTCGGCTTTATCGTATCGCGTATGCGTATTAACAGAAAGGTAGTCACCGGTTTTTGGCAAGATCATGATGTGTTAAGCAAAATCAATGTGTGGGCAAGAGCTTCGGCAGCATGGCATGATTGGCAGGGGGCGAGGTTTGTTCGTTTTGGCGATAATATGCGGTACGTGGCTGTAACCGATGGTGACAAAGTAGAAGCTGAAATGAAATTTGGGTTTTCGGTGAACACCTATGCGATTGGTGATTTAGTAGCCGAAATAGATAAGGTAACAGATAAAGAAGTAGACAACTTGGTAGCTGTCTATGAAGAATCTTATACCTTAGCCGATAATGTTAAAGCTAGTGGTAATCAACGTCAACACGTAGTCGATGCTGCGAGAATAGAGCTTGGACTAAAGAAATTTCTGGAAGCCGGAAGTTTCAAGGGCTTCACCGACTCTTTTGAAGATTTGCATGGTATGATTCAGTTACCAGGCATAGCCGCACAACGATTAATGGAACAAGGTTATGGTTTTGCCGGCGAGGGTGATTGGAAAACCCCCGCCCTGGTACGTGCCTGTAAAGTAATGGCTACCGGATTAAAAGGAGCGAATGCCTTTATGGAAGATTACACCTATCATTTTGATCCCGAAAATAGTATGGTACTAGGGTCGCACATGCTGGAGGTAGATGCATCTTTAGCAAATGGAAAACCACGGCTGGAAGTACATCCCCTCGGTATTGGCGGCAAGGCCGATCCGGCACGATTAGTATTTAATGCCGCTGGCGGACCCGCGTTGAACGCCTCTTTGGTAGACATGGGTAATCGCTTCCGCTTGATTGTAAATACCGTAGAAGGCGTTGAAGTTGAAAATAACTTACCAAAGTTACCCGTTGCACGTGTGCTTTGGAAACCCCTACCGGATATGAAAACGGCTTGCACGGCCTGGATTTATGCGGGTGGAGCACACCATACCGTTTACAGCCAAAATCTAAGCCCCGAATATCTGGAAGATTTTGCACGTATCGCGGATATTGAACTTGTAAAGATTGACCAGAATACTACGCTTGAACAATTTGAGAACGAATTAAAGTGGAGCGAAGTATATTACCAAATCCATAAATAACCAATTAAGAAGAATATGCGATAGACGACTGGTTGTTCAAAATAAATAAAATTTTGAACAACCTTGCATCTCTAAAAATTAATAAAATGCCAAGCTTTTTCGAGATTTATGTAATTTTTATAATTTTAAACAGTAAGTATTGCATAAACCGAATTTTATTTTCTACATTTGCAACCATTATATTAATTAAGGAAGATTTTCAACAGGATGAATATATCAAGTCTTTATAAGATCAGCACTAGGCCTACCGTTAACGGTAGCGCAGTGGACATGTTCTGCACAAAGGCAATTGGTAATAAGCTTGTTTTGAGAGTCCGACGACCCATTATGCCCCGGGCTTGATTTCGAGGGCATACCCACTCTATCCAATATACAATAACGGGTCCGGTTATTGTATCTATAAATAACAGTTAACATAAAAATAAACAAAATCAAACCGTAGAGCAAAATACGTTTTATTGTTTTGTTCTCTTGGGGAATGCTCATTCAATGAATACTTCAAATTTTGTTGTTATTCCTGCAAATGAATCGCATATCGGATATGCGGAGCAGATATGTAACGAAATGGCAGAATCTGCCAAGGCTCGCGGCACAGGTATTGCCCGCAGAAAACCTGAATATATTGCCAACAAGATGCTGGAAGGGAAGGCGGTAATTGCACTTCACAAAGATGGTACCTGGGCAGGGTTCTGCTATATAGAAACCTGGAGCCATGGAGATTATGTGGCTAATTCAGGGCTCATTGTAAATCCTCAATTTAGAAAGGAAGGCTTAGCTAAGGCCATCAAAAAGCGTGTTTTCGATCTTTCTCGCGAAAAATATCCGAAGGCGAAAATATTTGGTCTAACCACCGGTTTTGCGGTAATGAAAATTAATTCTGAGCTGGGCTACGAACCCGTTCCTTATTCCGAATTAACGCAAGACGAAGAGTTTTGGAAAGGTTGCCAAAGTTGCGTAAATTACGATATTTTAATGAGCAAAGAACGGAAGAACTGCATGTGTACGGCGATGCTTTGGGACCCCGTCGAGAAAGAAAAAGAATTAAGACAGAAAATTGAGCAAAAAGCGAAAGCAAAAGAGCGCTTAAAGCAAATGCAAAAGAAAAATTCGCTCCTTAAACGTATTGAGCTCACTTTACGGCGGAGAAGTAAAATTATCGCCACCTTATTTTTAGCATTCGATTAATAACATTTATAGATCACGGTAAACACGAATTACCGCCATTTAATATCAATATGAAGAAAAAAGTAGTATTAGCATTTAGCGGAGGTTTAGATACCTCATTTTGTGCAATTTATCTTACACAGGATTTGGGATTAGAAGTTCATTCAGTAATTGTAAATACCGGTGGATTCTCTGAAGATGAGCTTAAGCAAATCGAAACCCGGGCTTATGCATTAGGCGTAGCTTCTCATGCTACTATAGACGAAACACAAAACTACTACAACGACAGCATTAAACACCTTATTTTTGGCAATGTACTTAAAAATGCTACTTATCCCCTATCGGTAAGTGCAGAGCGGGTAAGCCAGGCCACAGCTATTGCCAATTACGTAAAAAAGATTGATGCTAATTTCGTGGCACATGGAAGCACTGGAGCCGGCAACGATCAGGTGCGCTTTGATATGATTTTTAATATTTTAATTCCGGATGTGGAGATCATTACGCCCATAAGGGATATGCAGTTAAGCCGTGAATCTGAAATTGATTATTTACAAAATCATGGTGTAACCTATAGTGCTGAAAAGGCAAAGTACTCGATCAATAAAGGGATCTGGGGCACTTCTGTGGGCGGTAAAGAAACGCTAACTTCACATGAAACTCTTCCCGAAGAGGCCTGGCCTACCCCTGCGACAGCTACCGAGCCCCAAAGGATAACACTAGAATTTGAAAAGGGTGAACCTGTTGCATTAAATGGCGAACGTGTAGGCCCTATTAAGGTTATTCAACAATTACAAGCTATTGCCCAACCTTATGGCATTGGCCGTGATATCCATGTTGGTGATACCATTATTGGAATTAAGGGCAGAGTAGGTTTTGAAGCGGCGGCTCCCATAATCATTATTAAAGCCCACCATACACTCGAAAAACATACGCTCACCAAATGGCAGCTAAGCTGGAAAGATCAATTGGCGGCGTTTTATGGTAATTGGATGCACGAGGGCCAGTTCCATGATCCAGTAATGCGTGACATTGAAGCTTTTTTACAAAGCTCACAGGAAACCGTTAGCGGAAAAGTATTTGTAGAACTTAATCCATACCGTTTTAACGTTATTGGTATTGAATCGGATCATGATTTAATGTCGGATAAGTTTGGAAGTTATGGTGAGATGAACAACACTTGGAGCGGTGAAGATGTGAAAGGATTCTCTAAAATCTTTGGAAACCAAGTGAAAATCTGGCATAAGATTAATAAGTTGTAAGTTTTAAGTAATAAGTTTTAAGTAGCGTAGGGACTTTAAAGAAACAGATAACAAGCGGGATAGCGGTTGAGGAAGAAACGTATAACGTACTACCTAGAACTTAAAACTGACATAATACAAATAACATGAATAAAATAAAAGTAGGGATTGTGGGAGGGGCGGGATATACCGGAGGAGAGCTTATCCGGATTCTCCTCAATCACCCGCAAGCTGAAATCGTGTTTGTAAATAGTAAGAGTAACGCAGGAAACCCGGTTTATGCTGTTCACACCGATTTATTTGGCGATACAGAGCTGCTATTTACCGACCAGCTTTCGCAAAATATCGACGTGCTGTTTTTATGTGTTGGACATGGTGCTTCTAAAAAGTTTCTTGACAACAACGCTATTGCAGATCATATCAAAATTATTGACCTCAGCCAAGATTTTAGGTTGAAAGACAGTGCTGGAGAATTCACTTATGGCCTTCCAGAGTTGCAGCGCGAAAAAATAAAAACGGCTAAACATATTGCTAATCCGGGATGCTTTGCTACCACTATTCAGTTAGGCCTATTACCTTTAGCTGCAAAAGGATTATTACAGCATGATATCCACATTAATGCTACAACGGGCTCTACCGGAGCCGGCCAAAGCTTATCCGAAACTTCTCACTTTAGCTGGAGAAATAATAACCTCTCCGTCTATAAAGCATTTCAACATCAGCATTTGAATGAGATAGGCGAAACACTATTGCAGTTGCAAGCTAGTTTTGATCAAACTATTAATTTTATACCGCAACGGGGTGCATTTCCCCGCGGTATCTTAGCTGCCATGTATACGGCATGTGATCTTACGATAGAAGAAGCATACGGATTATATACAAATTACTATAATGGACATCCTTTTACACACGTAAGTCCAACAAATATCAATCTTAAACAAGCTGTCAATACAAACAAAGCACTCATCTATCTGGAAAAACATGATAGTCAGTTATTAATCGTTTCTATTACCGACAATTTGTTAAAGGGAGCAAGCGGACAAGCCGTGCAGAACATGAATTTACTATTTGGACTGGAAGAAACCGCAGGATTGCGGTTGAAAGCGACGGGATTCTAAGTTATAAGTTTTACGTTATACGTCATACGTGTATGCAGAATTACAAAGAATTGATAGTATGGGTAAAGTCACACCAAGCTACCTTGAACGTCTATAAAATTAGCGCGATCTTTCCAAAAGAAGAACAATATGGTTTGACCAGTCAATTACGTAGATCTACGGCTTCTATTCCTGCAAATATAGCAGAAGGGTGTGGTAGACGTTCTCAAAAAGATTTCATTCACTTCTTGAGTATTTCTTTGGGATCTACAAACGAAGCAGAGTACTTTTTATTATTAGCAAATGATTTGGGATATGTGTCACAAAAAACATATGAATCTCTAAAAGACGAAATCAATCAGATAAAAGCAATGCTCATTTCGCTCATAACAAAAATACAGAGCACAATAAATACTTAAAACGTAAAACTTATTACTTACAACCCAATGAAAATATTTGATGTATACCCAATAAACCCCATTGAAATTGTAAAAGGCACCGGTTCTTACGTATACGATACACAAGGTACTGAATACTTAGACTTATATGGTGGCCATGCTGTAATTTCTATCGGACATAGCCATCCGCATTATGTACAAAGATTAACCGATCAGTTAAATAAGCTGGGATTTTATTCTAATTCGGTAGAAATTCCATTACAAAAACAATTAGCTGAACTGTTGGGTAATGTGTCTGGTAAAAAAGATTATCAGCTTTTCTTATGTAACTCGGGAGCTGAGGCCAACGAGAATGCCTTAAAATTAGCATCTTTTTATAACGGACGTAAGAAAGTAATTGCCTTTAGCGGCGCTTTTCATGGACGAACTTCTTTAGCCGTTGCGGCGACTGATAATCCGAAAATAATCGCACCGGTAAACGAGACTGACGATGTTATATTTCTTCCTTTTAACGATGAAGTGGCCTTAGAAAAAGCTTTTAAGCAACAAGGTGAAGAAATTTCGTCGGTCATTATTGAGGGTATCCAAGGCGTAGGTGGGATAAGAGTAGCAAGCGAGAGCTTCCTGCAAAAAATACGTTCACTAACAGAACAGTATGGTGCCCTGTTTATTGCCGACGCGGTGCAATGTGGCTACGGCCGGTCGGGCAAATTCTACTCGCACGATTATAGTAGCGTAAACGCCGACATTTACAGTATGGCAAAAGGTATGGGTAACGGCTTCCCTGTTGGCGCCATCGCCATCTCTCCTAAAATCAAACCTTGGTTTGGCGAACTAGGCACCACATTCGGCGGTAATCATCTCGCCTGCACAGCAGCACTAGCGGTATTGGAAACCATCGAGAAGGAGCAGCTCTTGAAAAATGCAGAAGAGATCGGTAACTATCTGATGAATGAGCTTAAAAGCTTTGATAAAATCAAGGAATTAAGAGGAAGAGGTTTGATGATAGGTATTGAACTTCCGGAGGAGTTAAATCAGGTAAAGAAAGACCTTCTTTTTAAAAATCATATCTTTACCGGAGAGGCAAAGCCTAATGTAATCCGTCTGCTTCCTGCACTAAACTTAGGAAAGAAAGAAGCGGATAGATTTTTGGAAGCATTAGAAGAAAGGATAAAAAGTTATTAAGTAGTAAGTTATACGTATTAAGTACGCACGGGCTTATAACGTAAAACTTGTGACGTACAACCATACAAAAAACAAAATAGATATTCTATGGAGAATTTTTTTTCTGTTGCTGATGTAGAAAACTTATCAACTATTGTAAAAGAGGCATTGGCGTTAAAAGCCAATCCTAACAGCTTAAGATCATTAGGCCAGCATAAAATGCTTGGTTTAGTTTTCTTAAATCCAAGTTTAAGAACTAGGCTCAGTACGCAAAAGGCAGCTATGAACCTTGGAATGGATGTCATGGTGATGAATATGGATAAAGATGGTTGGGCATTGGAAACTAGAGATGGTGTAGTGATGGACGGCACAACGGTAGAACATATCCGGGAGGCTGCCGCCGTGATGGGTGAGTATTGTGACATTCTCGGACTTCGTTCTTTTCCGGGCCTAAAGGATAGAGCCGCAGATTACAGCGAAGATCTTTTTAGCAAATTTGTTAAATACTGCAAAAAGCCTGTGGTAAGCTTGGAAAGTGCTACGCGGCACCCGCTACAGAGTCTAACAGACTTGATTACTATCATGGAGCATAAACCTGCTGCTACGGCCAAACCAAAGGTAGTTTTAACTTGGGCGCCTCACGTTAAAGCACTTCCCCAAGCCGTCCCGAACTCCTTTGCAGAGTGGATGAGCGGGGCACAAGCAGAAGGTTTGTTAGATTTTACGATTACCCACCCAGCGGGATACGAGCTAGATGAAAGCTTCACTAAAGGTGCCACGATTACTACTGATCAGCTGGAAGGATTAAAAGATGCGGATTTCGTATATGTAAAAAATTGGTCGAGCTATGAAGAATATGGTAAAATTTTGGTATCAGGCAGAGAGTGGATGCCTGATGCGAAGAAGATGGAGGTGACCAACCAAGCGAAGATCATGCATTGTTTACCGGTAAGGCGCGATCTTGAGTTGGCGTCGGAATTATTAGATGGCCCCAATTCTTTAGTAATTAAGGAGGCAGGTAATAGGGTTTGGGCCGCACAAGTTGTGCTGAAAAGGATATTAGATTCTTTAGGGTAATCACATTTAAATAGGATGGAAAAACTTTCTATCATAAAGATTGGCGGAAATATCGTAGAAAACGAGGCTACTTTGAACGAATTTGCTAAAGCCTTCTCCGGTTTAAGCGGCAAAAAGATTTTAGTTCATGGTGGGGGTAAGCTGGCGAGTAAATTAGCCAGCGATTTAGGTATCGAAGCAAAAATGATTAAAGGCCGCAGAATAACCGACCTGGAGACCTTAAAGATTGTTACCATGGTGTATGCTGGTTTGGCCAATAAAAATATTGTGGCACTATTGCAAGCCAATCAGTGCGATGCCATTGGTTTAAGCGGTGCGGATGGTAATACCATTCAAACAGTTATCAGACCTGTAAAAGAGATTGACTATGGCTTTGCTGGTGATATGACAGCGAAATCTATTCATGCTAAACGGATTCAAAACTTCTTGGATAGCAATTTATGTCCTGTGTTCTGCGCAATTACTCACGATGGAGAAGGCCAATTGCTCAACACCAATGCTGATACAATAGCTTCCGCTCTGGCAGTAGGGCTTGCCCCCTATTATGAAGCATCTCTTATTTATTGTTTTGAAAAGAAAGGTGTATTACGAGATATTCAGGATGAACAATCGGTTATCAAACAAATTGATACGACTAATTATCGATTGTTGAAAGAACAAGGGATTATAGCCGATGGCATGATCCCAAAGTTGGATAATGCTTTCGATGCTTTAGCTATGGGCGTTAAAGAAGTCATCATCAAACATGCTGATGATTTAACTAACGCACAGGCTGGTACCACTATTAAGAAATAAATATAATAAAACCAAACGCTAACATTATGCCTAAAATCACTATTATCGGAAGCGGAAACATCGGTTTATCTTTAGCAAAGGGCTTATTAGCTAAAAAATACTGCATGGCCTCCGACATTACTTTGACGAGGAGAAGCATTAAAAATATGACCATTGAAACCGAACTCGGTTTTAATGTTTCCGACAACAACCAACAAGCCGTAAACGGTGCCCATATTATAGTACTAGCTGTTTTACCGCAGCAACTTAATATAGTATTAGAACAATTGGCAGCTATTATTATACCAGAACAATTAATTGTCTCGGTCATATCCGGCGTTAGCTGCCAAGATATCCGTAACAAACTGGGAGAGGAAACTCAGGTAATTCGCGCAATGCCGAATACCGCCATTGCTATCGGTCAATCCATGACCTGTATTGCAACTAATAGTGCTTCGGAAACGAATATGAAAGAAGTAACCCGCTTATTTGAAACGGTGGGCGCTGTAGTGACTATTAACGAAGACTTAATGACTTCGGCTACTGCTCTTTGTGCTTGCGGTATCGCCTTCTTTTTAAGAAGTATACGGGCGGCCTCACAAGGAGGAGTTGAGATTGGGTTCCACGCGCATGACGCACTGAAAATGGCCGTACAAACCGCCAAAGGCGCCGCAGATTTATTGCTGCAAATGCAAAGCCATCCCGAAAGTGAGATTGATAAAGTTACCTCTCCTAAAGGTTGCACTATTGCAGGATTAAATGAAATGGAACACAATGGTTTTAGCTCTGCTTTTATTAAAGGCATTAAGCTTTCTGCCGAAAGAGCCGGAGGACTTTACAAAGATTAACCATGCAATATTTATTGGAAGACAGTATCTCGTTATTAAAACGACTGATCAGTACGCCTTCGTTTAGTAAGGAAGAAAATCACACAGGAGACCTCATTGAGCGTTTCCTTACTGATCATCATGTTAGCACCAATAGAAAACTGAATAATATTTGGGCTTTCAATAAGTATTACGACAAAAATAAGCCCACCATTCTACTCAATTCCCATCATGATACTGTTAAACCCAATAGCGCTTATACCAGAGATCCTTACCATGCTACGGTAATTGATGGCAAGCTATATGGCTTAGGAAGCAACGATGCGGGGGGACCTCTTATTGCCCTTATAACTACCTTCCTTCATTTTTATGATCAGGAGAACCTACAATATAATCTTTGTTTGGCGGCAACTGGCGAGGAGGAGATTTCGGGGAAGAATGGTATTGAATTTATATTACCAGACTTAGGTTTACTTGATTTTGCTATAGTAGGAGAACCCACCTTAATGCAACTGGCAATTGCAGAAAAGGGGCTGATGGTATTGGATTGCACTGTTTATGGACAATCTGGCCATGCTGCTCGCGAAGAGGGTGATAACGCTATATACAAAGCACTTCAAGCTATCGATTGGTTCAGGTCGTACCAGTTTCCGAAAGAATCTTCGTTATTTGGACCGGTAAAAATGAGTGTCACCATGATTCGAGCTGGCTCCCAGCATAATGTCGTGCCAGCAAGTTGCGATTTTGTGGTCGATGTACGGACAACCGACGCTTATCGTAATGAAGAGGTACTGCAAATTATTCGCGAGCACGTTTCGGCTGATATAAAGCCGCGTTCAACCCGGTTGAATCCATCGTCTATTCCATTAAATCATCCTATAGTAGCCGCCGGAATTGCTTTAGGCCGCAAGACTTATGGTTCTCCAACCATGAGCGACCAAGCTTTGTTAAATATCCCGTCATTAAAATTAGGCCCTGGCGACTCCGCAAGGTCGCACAGTGCTGATGAATTTATTTATATTAGCGAAATTGAAGAAGGCATAAATCTCTATATATCGATGTTGGATAGGCTATTGAGAGGAAGCGGAAAACGATAAAAGACATAAGTATCAAGACACAAGACTGAAAGCTAAAAGTCTAAAGTAGATAGCTTCTAGTAATGTCTTAATACTTAATACTTAATACTTAATACTTAATACTTAATACTTAATACTTAATACTTAATACTTAATACTTAATACTTAATACTTAATAAATGAAACTCTGGCAAAAAGAAACAGCAGTAGAACAATCGGTTGAGCAATTCACCGTAGGTAATGATCGAGAGCTGGATATACACTTGGCTCCTTTTGATGTATTAGGATCACTTGCCCATACTCAGATGCTGGAAAGCATTGGTTTATTAACGAAAAACGAGTTAGACACTATTCAGCAAGAGCTTAAACAAATTTACCGTGAAATAGAAACGGGAAATTTCACCATAGATGAGCATGTAGAAGATATCCATTCCCAAATAGAGCTTTTGCTAACCCAGCGAATTGGTGAAGCCGGCAAAAAGATACATAGTGGTAGGTCAAGAAATGACCAAGTTCTGGTTGATCTTAAGCTCTATTTTAGACATGAAATACAGCAGTTAGTAAACAATACGGAGCAAGTATTCAAACTGCTGATCAAGCTCAGCAATCAATATAAGGAGGTGTTAATGCCTGGTTATACCCACCTGCAGATTGCAATGCCTTCTTCTTTTGGCCTATGGTTTGGCGCCTATGCAGAAAGTTTGGTAGATGATCTGGAATTATTGTTAGCCGCATGGAAAATATGCAATAAAAATCCGTTAGGCTCTGCCGCTGGATACGGTTCGTCTTTCCCATTAAATAGATCTTTAACCACCAAACTCCTTGGATTTGAAGCATTAAACTATAATGTGGTTTATGCACAGATGGGCCGCGGAAAAACCGAACGTGTTTTAGCGCAAGGTATGAGCGCCGTTGCAGCAACACTGGCAAAAATGGCTATGGATGCTTGCCTTTATATGAACCAGAATTTTGGCTTTATCAGCTTTCCGGATGAGCTTACAACTGGTTCGAGCATTATGCCGCATAAAAAAAATCCGGATGTCTTTGAATTGATCCGTGCACGATGTAACAAGATACAGGCGCTACCTAACGAAATTGCGCTCATGACTACAAATTTACCAATGGGCTACCATCGCGATCTGCAACTATTAAAGGAAAATTTATTTCCAGCCTTTCTTTCATTGAATGAATGCTTGCAGATGATGGTACTCATGTTAAGTAATATTCGGATTAACGAACGGATATTAGATGACCCCAAATACGATTATCTTTTTAGCGTTGAAGTAGTGAACAACGAAGTTCTAAAAGGCGTTCCGTTTAGAGAAGCCTATAAAAACATAGGACTAGCTATAGAAAAGGGCACATTTGAACCCGCCAAAGAGGTTAAACATACGCATGAAGGGAGTATTGGTAATCTGCAAAATAAAGAAATAACGGGTCTCTTTGAGAGCGTAATCGCAGGTTTCGGCTTCAGTAAGGTAGATCAAGCACTGAAGGAACTGCTAAATGAGGTATAGGCTTATAGGTTGGAAGGTGTAAGGTGTAAGGGATAAAGTCGCCAATATCTTATACCCTACGCCTTATACCTTACACCCCCAATTTAGTCTTTAACCAAGGTACCAATAGCTTCTCCTTTAGCTAAGCGTACGAGATTACCTTCTTTATTCATATCAAAAACAATGATGGGCAACTTATTTTCCTGACATAGGGTAAATGCAGTCATGTCCATGACATTTAATCCTTGATTGTATACATCCTGAAACGTAATCTGATCAAATTTAGTAGCATCTGGATCTTTTTCAGGATCTGCTGTATAAATCCCGTCTACACGTGTACCTTTTAATACGACATCTGCATTAATTTCTATAGCTCGAAGGGACGCCGCAGTATCGGTAGTAAAATAAGGATTTCCCGTTCCGGCACCAAAAATGACAATACGTCCCTTTTCTAAATGCCTTACAGCTCTGCGACGGATAAATGGCTCGCAGATTTGTTCCATTTTAATCGCTGTTAACAAACGTGTTTTCATCCCGGCTTTTTCAAGGGCATCCTGTAGAGCCATGCTATTGATAACTGTAGCTAACATGCCCATATAGTCTGCCTGCACGCGATCCATACCTGCTTTTTCGGCACTTAGCCCGCGATAAATGTTACCGCCCCCAATTACTATCGCTACTTCTACCCCTTCATCGTAAACTGATTTTATATCTTGAGCATATTGGGCAACACGATCGATATCAATACCATATTGCTGATTACCCATCAAAGCTTCTCCGCTAAGTTTAAGAAGGATACGTTTGTACTTCATTAAAATATAATTATTCGTTATTGTTCGTTTTCAGTGGCAGTTCAACAATCGGTGCCATACCATGAGCGCTACTTGATCTGCTGTTCTTTTTTAAACTCAGCTATAGATAGCTGAGTTGTTTACCCATGATAATAGGTAACCAAAGCTAACAAGCAATTCACCAGATTTTTTTAAACGCATAAGAACCACCGGCCAAAGATATTAAAAAATCATAATAATCCGTCTAATTCTTATAGGCTCGATCTTATAAAAGCAGTCTATGAACCTAAAAATAGGCTTTAGTTCTAAAAAACAGGCGCTTCATCCATGTGTAACAAATGGATAACAAGAAGAAACCATTGATAAAAATCAAAAAAACGGGTATGATTGTTGTGCATTCCTATTAAAAACTTACTACAAAACCTTGTCGCACATATGGCTCCAACTTATTCAAATACTGTTGCAAAGCGAGCAAAACACGTGTTCGCATTACTATTTGCACTATCAATAGCGCAACTCAGTTTTCCTGCCGTTTCTTTTGGTCAGGAACGTGAAACCGAACAGAAATTAGATGTTCCTTACGTAGCCAGTAAGCCCGAAGTAGTTCAGGCTATGTTAACAATTGCTAACGTAAACAAAGACGACATTATCTATGACCTAGGTTGTGGCGATGGAAGAATCGTGATTACGGCAGCAAAAGAATACGGCGCTACGGGCGTTGGAGTTGATATCGATCCTAAACGAATTGAAGAAGCTAATGCAAATGCAGTGAAGGAAGGGCTTACAGATAAGGTAAAATTTATAGAACAGGATCTGTTTGATGTTGACTTTAGTGACGCATCGGTAGTGACCCTTTATCTCCTACCTTATTTAAACCTAAAGTTACGTCCAAAATTGCTAGCACAGTTAAAACCCGGCACCAGAATTGTATCTAATGAGTTCGATATGGGCGACTGGAAACCTGAAAAGCAAATTAAAGTTGGAGAATCTACTATCTACTTCTGGACAGTACCTGAAAAGAACGCTATAGAATAAGCTAATCTTCCTGTACTCGATTGACGAAATAACCTTAACTTTGCCTTCATGGCTGGCGTTTATTTTCATGTTCCTTTTTGCAAACAGGCATGTCATTATTGTGATTTTCACTTTAGTACTTCCTTAAAACATAAAGAAGATATGCTCGGAGCAATGATACAAGAGATGAAACTTCGAGCAGATTATCTCAACAATAAGAAAATAGAAACCATTTACTTTGGAGGTGGCACACCGTCTACACTTGAAGCAGCAGAAATAAACCTTTTAATACAGCAACTTGCCAATATTTATGAGATTAGTAGTAATGCTGAAATAACGCTAGAGGCAAATCCGGACGATTTGAACCTGAAGAAAGTTACTGAATTAAGGAATACACCCATCAATCGCTTTAGCATCGGCATACAATCGTTCTATGAAGAAGATCTGAAATGGATGAATAGGGCACATAATGCGCAGGAAGCAGATAGTGCCATTAAACGTGTACAGGATGCTGGTTTCGAAAACATCACAGCCGATCTAATTTATGGATTCCCACTATTATCGGATGAAAAATGGCTAAATAACATCCATAAACTCATCGGATTTCAGATACCCCACATTTCTGCTTATAGCCTAACCATAGAACCGCGTACTGCCTTGGCACATTTTATTAAAACAGGAAAGCAACCTGCCGTAGACGACGAACAAAGTGCAGAGCAATTTCTATTATTGATGGAAGTGATGAGCAATTTTACCTACGAACATTATGAGATTTCAAATTTTGCCCTTCAAAATCATTATGCAGTTCATAATACAAATTACTGGAAGTCTACACCCTATTTAGGGATAGGGCCATCGGCACACTCCTACAATGGGCTAACTCGGCAATGGAATATCAATAATAATGTACAGTACATTAACGCGATTATGAAGAATACCATTCCTGCGGAAGTGGAAGTACTTACCCCGGCTGATCGATTAAACGAATACATTATGACATCTCTCCGCACTGTCTGGGGCTTAGATCTTGACTATGTGGAACGGACTTTTGGCAGCAGCTCGGTTAATGCTATGCTGGCTAGAGCGGAGCCATTTAAGAAACAAAAGCATCTATTGGTAGACAAAAACCACCTTAAGCTTACCACTACAGGGAAATTATTAGCGGATAATATAGCTGCCGAACTCTTTACAGAATAAATTCGAGTAAATAGCATCCATCATAAGATAGCTATTGATGACAGTCGAAATGCAGATAAAAATCAAATTATATTCAAATGAATACTAAAGAAAAAAAGAGAACCATTCCTCCCATTAGCAGTAGAATTATTTGGATCATAGGGGCTTCATCTGGCATTGGCGAGGGTTTGGCTAAACATTATGCTGCATTAGGTGCAAAGCTCATTCTTTCATCAAGATCTAAAGACAAGCTCTATCGGGTTAAAGCGGCCTGCAAGGGAAATCCGATGAATATCCATGTGCTACCGCTTGATCTTGAAAAGATACAAGAGCTGGAAGGCAAAACACAAGAGGCTTTACGTATATTTGGTCGGATTGATCTGCTTATCCATTCTGCAGGTATTAGCCAGCGAGCAACAGCCCTAGAGACAAACTTAGCAGTGGCAAAGAAAATCATGGATATTAATTATTGGGGGCCTGTTGCAATTACTCAAATGGTATTGCCAACGATGATTAAACAAGGAACCGGACATATTGTAGTAATAAGTAGCCTGATGGGTAAAGTAGGGACACGTCTTCGTTCGTCTTATGCGGCATCTAAACATGCATTACATGGATATTTCGAATCGCTACGCCCGGAAATTTACGACTACAATATACAAATCAGCATGGTTTGCCCTGGTTTTGTAAATACCAATCTTAGCGAGAAAGCCTTGAAGGGAAATGGAGAACTTTACCAACTCAAAGATAGCGTGCACCAAAATGCCATGAGCGTAACCCAATTTGTGAAAAAGCTAAGTCCCTATTTAAACAAACAGAAAGAAGAGATATTTATCGCTGGAAGTGAAATTAAGGTTATCTGGGCGAGTAAATATCTACCAGGTAAGTTGTTCCGGAAGAAAATACGTGAAGCAAAGGTGTTATAAGTTGTACGTTGTGAGTTCCTTTCTGGTTTACTAAGCACTCGCAACCGGCAACTAACTCGCAACTTAAATAAAGCTTTCTGCTCTTAAACGCCTGCCTGCGGTAGGCAGGTAAGTATCAAGAATCAAGACTTTTTAAGTTTTACGTTTTAAGTGTGCTCAGACCTTATGCTAATTTCATTGGCTAATTGCGGCATTAGCTAATTATCGACTATCACTACTTAACTACTATCACGTTGACCTATTCACTATTTCCCCACTCAACGACTCATCTAGCTAGATAATCCATAATACGCTGTGTTGCTCCGGCCTGCTGCTGTACATAAGCATAAGCTTTTTTTCCGGCCTCTTTTCTAGTTTCTTCCAGTTGAAGTTGCGCAAATACAACGTCTAATTCCTTTGTACCGCTTATGTTAAATGCTGCACCGCTCGCAATCAGATCTTTTGCCTCTTGGAATTTGTGGTATTTTGGACCAAAGATTACCGGAATGCCATAAGTGGCTGCCTCTAAAATATTATGTATCCCAACGCCAAAACCTCCTCCGATATAGGCGACATCAGCATAGCTATATAAATAGGACAGCAAGCCAATATTGTCTATGATTAGCACATCTCGATTTTTTTGTTGCGGGGAATCAATTGCCGTATTCAGGGAAGAAAATCGAACACTGTTTTTAAAATGACTATCTATTTCATTAAGGTGTTCTGCATCAATCTGGTGCGGTGCAATAATGATTTTCCATGAAGGATACGCTTGTTTCAGCAACACAATCAATTCTTCATCAGGTGGCCAAGTGCTTCCAGCTACCAAGACCCTATGCCCTTCAGTAAATTGAGAAATAGCCGCTATTGTATGTTTTTCTTGCGAAAGATGTGCTACCCTATCGAAGCGGGTATCTCCCGTTAAGGTTGCGTTATTTATCCCTATTTGCTGCAATAATGAAATACTTTCCTGATTTTGAGTGAAATAATAGGTTACGTAACGTAAGGTAGATCTGAATGGCCTTCCGTACCATCTAAAGTAGAAATGCTCTGGGCGAAAGATTGCTGAAATGAGGTATAGTGGGATTTTACGTTGATCAAGCTGCTTAAAATAATTATGCCAAAACTCGTATTTGATAACAAACACTTTTTCAGGATTAATCAGATTAATGAACCGTTTTGCATTACTGGGAGTATCCGCAGGCAGATAAAAAACATAATCTGCTTTTGTATAATTAGCCCTCACTTCATAACCGGACGGTGAAAAAAAAGTTATTACTATGCGCATTTCAGGAAAATGCTCGCGATAAGCTTCTAGCACAGACCGACCTTGCTCAAATTCGCCTAGTGACGCAAAATGGAACCAAACATGCCGTTCTGATCGGTTAATTCGATTTTCAATTTGCTCAAACAGTCCTTTCCTTCCCTGTTGCCATTTACGTATCCGCTGATTGAATGGTGCAGCAATAAAAACAAATACCTGTCCTAAAAATATACTAAGATTATATAGCAGCCACATATAGCGGTAAGATTTTATGCGTTAGTTAAATAATGGTTTTAACCGAGCAATTGTTTTTGTAAGAAACGGCAATTATATTCAATTTGTTTATCTTCGCCAAAGATATTCTACACAATTGTTTAAGGACATGTCAAGACAGCGTATACTCATTACCGGAGCAGCAGGTTTTTTAGGGTCGCATCTTTGCGACAGGTTTATAAAAGAAGATTTCCATGTTATCGGAATGGATAACTTGATAACCGGAGATCTTCGAAACATTGAACATTTATTTAAGCTCGAAAATTTTGAGTTTTATAACCATGATGTTTCTACCTTCGTCCATGTATCGGGCAATTTAGATTATATTCTTCATTTTGCCTCTCCGGCAAGCCCTATAGATTACTTAAGAATCCCTATTCAAACATTAAAGGTAGGATCTTTGGGTACTCATAATTTATTGGGCTTAGCAAGAGCAAAAAAGTCACGCATCTTGGTTGCCTCTACCTCCGAAGTATATGGAGACCCTTCGGTAAGTCCGCAACCCGAAGAATATTGGGGAAACGTTAATCCTGTTGGCCCACGGGGTGTATACGATGAGGCCAAACGCTTTCAAGAAGCCATCACCATGGCCTACCATACTTTTCATAAATTAGACACCAGAATTGTTCGAATATTTAACACCTATGGTCCGCGCATGCGGCTTAACGACGGACGGGTATTGCCCGCTTTCATTGGACAGGCATTGAGAGGGGAAGATTTAACAGTTTTTGGGAATGGCTCGCAAACACGATCGTTTTGTTATGTAGACGATCAGGTAGACGGGATTTTTAAACTGCTGATGAGCAATTATGCTCAACCCGTAAACATTGGCAATCCGGATGAGATTACCATTAAACAATTTGGTGAAGAAATCATTAAATTAACGGGTACAAATCAACAATTGATTTATAAAGATCTGCCTATTGACGACCCTAAGCAACGCAGGCCCGATATTACCAAAGCTAAAGAGCTATTGGGATGGGCGCCCAAGGTAGATCGGGCAGAAGGCTTAAGGATAACCTATGCCTATTTTAAATCGTTGCCTGAAAAAGAAATAAAACATAAGGATTTCACGTATTATAATAAGTATTAATTAATCAAGATGAGCAAAATATTAGTTACCGGAGGCACAGGTTACATCGGATCGCATACCGTAGTGGCACTACAGGAAGCTGGTTATACGCCTGTTATTATAGATAACCTTTCTAATTCTAATAAAGGTGTGCTAAAGCAGATAGCTACGATAACAGGCAATACACCTGCATTTTACGAATTTGATCTTTGTGACGAAAAAAAGGTAAACGAATTCGTCAAAGACAATCCTGACGTTACCGGATTAATCCACTTTGCAGCAAGCAAAGCCGTTGGCGAATCTGTAGAAGAGCCCATCAAATATTATCGTAACAATTTCTTTTCGCTAATCAACTTATTAAGTGCCTATAAGGATAAAAACATCAATTTTGTTTTCTCTTCGAGTTGCACAGTTTACGGACAACCGAAAGAGTTGCCTGTTACCGAAAATGCCCCTGTACAAAAGGCAGAGTCGCCGTATGGCAATACGAAACAAGTTGCTGAAGAGATTTTAAGTGATACCGCCAAGGCATTTAACAATTACCACATCATCGCTTTACGCTACTTTAACCCCGTTGGAGCACATGAAAGTGCGTTGATTGGCGAGTTACCGTTGGGCGTTCCCCAGAATTTGGTGCCTTTCATTACCCAAACTGCCATCGGAAAACGGGAAAAAGTAACTGTCTTTGGAGACAATTATGATACACCCGATGGATCTGCCATTAGGGATTATATTCACGTGGTTGATTTAGCAAAAGCGCACGTCGCTGCAATAAAACGCCTAGAAGAAAAAAAAGCAGCAAGTAATTATGAAGTCTTTAATATTGGAACAGGTAAAGGTTTATCTGTACTGGAGATTATTAATGCTTTTGAAAACTCCACCGGGGTAAAGCTAAACTATCAAATTGGGCCCCGTAGGGCTGGCGACATTGAAAAAGTTTGGGGGGATGTAACGAAATCAGCAACCCTCCTTGGTTGGAAAGCAGCATTAGATGTGGAAGAAATGATGCGTTCTGCATGGGCCTGGGAAGTGTATCTGAAGGAACAAAATCCTTTTGGTTAATTGAAATATAAACGAAGGTGTTTAAAAAAGCCACGAAAAATCTAAAACGCAGCTTGTCTGCCTGCGGTAGGCAGGCTGCGTCATAATATTCCTCGCAATGACAATGAGTACTTTTTAAACATTCCCTTAAAAAATTTATTCTAATGAAAATCATTATAACTGGAGGTGCTGGGTTTATTGGGTCGCATGTGGTAAGGCGTTTTGTAAATACTTACCCACAATATGAGATCATCAATCTTGATAAGCTCACCTATGCTGGGAATCTTGCTAATTTAAAAGATGTAGAAGGCAAATCGAATTATACTTTTGTGAAGGGGGATATCACGGATGCAATCTTTATCGATAAGTTCTTTGATCGCGAACAGCCCGACGCCGTAATTCATCTTGCTGCCGAATCGCATGTTGATCGTTCGATCAGCAACCCCCTGGATTTTGTACTTACCAACGTCGTAGGCACCGTTAACCTGCTCAACGCGGCCCGTAAGTATTGGGCAGAGGACTATGCCGCTAAGCTTTTTTATCATGTAAGTACCGATGAGGTGTACGGCGCACTGGGAGAAACGGGTATGTTTACAGAAGAGACCAAATACGACCCACATTCGCCCTATTCGGCTTCAAAAGCAAGTTCAGACCATTTTGTGCGTGCCTATCATGATACTTACGGCCTCAACACCGTTATATCAAACTGTTCTAACAATTACGGTTCGCACCATTTTCCGGAAAAACTCATTCCACTGGCTATTCACAATATCAAGAATAACAAACCGGTTCCTGTTTATGGGAAGGGTGAAAACATTCGCGATTGGCTTTGGGTAGAAGATCACGCCCGTGCTATCGACCTTATTTTCCATCAGGCGAAACCTGGCGATACTTATAATATTGGCGGCCATAATGAATGGAAAAATATTGATCTTATAGAATTGCTGTGCGGTATCATGGATAGAAAGCTTGATCGTCGTGCTGGTGAATCTGCCAAGTTAATCACTTTTGTAAAAGATAGGGCTGGCCACGACCTCCGTTATGCTATTGACTCAAGCAAATTACAACAAGAACTGGGATGGGTTCCTAGCTTACAGTTTGAGGAAGGTTTAGAAAAAACAGTAGACTGGTACCTCGCTAATGAAGACTGGTTAGAAAATGTAACTTCTGGTGCTTATAAAGACTATTATAAAAAACAATATGGAGGAGTTTAAAACGACTCCTTAATTTATAACATTTTATGGCCATTCCAATTTATCGTCCATTTGAGAAATTTCTTTTTAGCAACAAAACATGTTTTTTAAGTGGAGAAACTTTAGTTTCTGAAGAAGAAGAGATTCAAGTATTTCCAACCTGGCTTATGCAGGCTTATCAGCTGGAAGATAAGCCCTTTAAATTATTGGACGAGAGTATAACTACGTATAAAAAACTTAAAGTTCCCTGCTCCACAACTGCGGCCAATCAGATTGCCCTATTAGAGCAAGAGATAGAAAGTGCTTTTAACAGCGGGTTTGAGGCAGTTAACGCATTGGATAAACTGAAGTTATTTCAATGGATAGGAAAGCTAATTTACGGTCTAGTGTTCAGGGAAATACAAATTGGCCTCCGCCAGCAACAGATCAGTGGAGAAGCTATAAACTTTTCACAGGCCCTCGCAAAGAAGTTTGCTAATTTACATCTGATGCTGCAGTCACTCATCCAGCCTATGGAATTTGAAGTAAGTTTGCCTTTTAGCATCAAGATATTCGAAATAACTAGCGAACAGGACACGTTTAGTTACAGAGACGAAATTAATACACTGGTGTTTTCGCTGCGCATGAAGAATTTCGGCATCGTTGCCTGCTTGCAAGATAATGGGGCAAATGATAAGTATAATGAAGAAAAGTTAAAAAAAGCAATGAATAAACAACTACATCCAATTCAATTTGAAGAAGTATGTGGTTTATACTTTTATTCGGCTTATTTATTTAACCGTCTTCCCGAATATACCGTATTGCCTACCGACGATATGATCTATATTGAGCCTATGCCGCTGGGTGGAGCAGATACAAGGCCTATATTCGATAATTTCCAGGCAAAAACTTATGGGCAGGTTTTAGAAAACTTTTGGAAACCCTGGGGTTATACGCTATTCGAAATCATTAAGGATCCTGAAAACCCCATGACTTTTCTAACAGATAAAAATGGGGAGTTCCGTTATAGCCATACCATTAATCTACCCGATAATCCTTTGCTGTAGAATTTAGCACAATAATAGCATTATCCAAATAATTGGCCAACGGCACTAAAGAAATGTCCAATAACCTGAGGATAAAGCAATATAGTTACCAGTACGCCAACGAGCGCCCCGTAAAAGTGTGCATCATGATTAATACTATCGCGTCCGGCCTTTGCTGCCCAGGCGCAGTACAACAGAAACAAGGGGCCAAAAATAACCGCTGGCACAGGAATAAAAAATACGCCCACATAAGACGTGGGTTGAAATAATATAGCACTGAAAAGCACTCCACAGATAGCTCCCGATGCACCCAAACTGTGATAATTATAGTTTTTCTTTTGTTTAACTATCGTTCCGACATCACTTAGGATTAAACTTAAGAAATAAATAAGCGCAAATTGAAGATGTCCCCAGCTACTCACAGCGACTAGAATTCTTTCTAATTGAAAGCCAAAAAAAGCAAAGGTGAACATGTTAAATAATAGGTGCATCCAGTCGCGATGAATCAGACCACTCGTAATGAGCGTGTAAACACGCTCTCCCTTACTTATGCTATAAGGATGGAGCATAAACTTCGTAAAGATTCCAGGATTAGAAAAAGCGTAAATACTTGTTATTATTGTAAAAATAAATATCAGGCTTGAAACGGGTGTTTCAATAATATAACTCTCCATAGTCAAATTTTAAATGTGGTTGAAAATACCAAAAAAAGCGCTACTAATCTAAGAGTCTGTCTAAAATAATCCCAATTGTTTTCCATTACGCGGCGTGAAGAGGTCTGTACGTAAGGTTATGAGTTTATTTGTGCCCATGAAACGGGTTACTGAAAGCTTAAATAGCTGATGGATACTTTCTGCAAGAACGCCGTCGCCTTTCATTCTTCGCCCAAACTGACTATCATTTAACTTACCTCCATGGCATGCTGCAATTCCGTGCAAGACCTTTTCGGCCCGATCAGGGTAGGCTTTATGAATCCAATCTTTAAATATTTCACTTATTGCGCCGTTAAGCCGAACTAAGGTAAATGAAGCCGCCGTAGCACCGTGCTTCGCAGCCTGCTCTATCAATGCAGGCATTTCATCACTGTTTAAGCCCGGTATAATGGGAGCACACATCAGCATAACCGGTATCCCAGCATCGCTTAATTGCTTTATTACTTTTAGGCGGCCCATACCCGTTACGGTTCTAGGTTCCATCTTCTGTCTTAATTCCTCATTCAGCGAGTTGATCGTAACCGCAACGTGTACCAGTTGTTCCTTTGCCAAGGCTTTCAATAAATCTAAATCTCTTAGTATTAAATTATTTTTACTGATGAGGGATACAGGATGTTTATATTTTAGAAAAACGTTGAGCAATGCGCGTGTTAATTGGAGTTTCCGTTCCAAGGGCTGATAACAATCTGTATTCCCTGAAAGCATGATTGGAGCAGGGACATAATTTTTATTATTAAATTCCTGCTCCAATAACTCTGCACAATTTCTTTTAACTATTATTTTTCGCTCAAAATCAAGTCCTGCGCTATAACCCCAGTATTCGTGTGCATTTCGCGCATAACAGTAAATACAACCATGTTCACAACCTTGATATGGGTTAATAGATTGCATAAAACGCAAGTCGGGACTGTCACTTTTACTTATAATATGTTTGGGATGCGACTCTATAATCTGGGTTGCACTATTCGCCAAGAACGCCTCATCTAAACCCTCTATGTGTTCGCAGACATACTTATTCTTAAAAAACTTATTATGTGTATTAATCTGAGCGCCCCGCCCTTTAAAATATGCTTCGTCTCGTGTGGTATCCATACAGCAAATATACTAATATATTTAGTATATTTGCTAATAATATTAGCCTTTTAGGATGATGTTTGTTTTTATTGCCTTATTCAATAGCTATACCTAACCTTTAGTAGTTAAATATTAATACTATCGTCAATTAACAACAGGTACAATTGTTTTGAGCCGTGAGCTCCTAGAACAAGTGTTTTTTCAATATCGGCGGTTCTGCTCGGTCCTGTGATAGTACTTATCATAGAGGGTAGTGATGCATATTTTTCCTTTATAATTTCAAAGCCGTCTTTCAGGTCCATCACCAGTTGAGAGGTATAAGCAATCACTACATGAATGGGCGGATAAATACTAAGCCTTCGTCCCGCCATCTCGCCATTACTAATCATGATACTACCAGTACGGGCGATAAGTGCCTCGCATTTAGTAATGCCAATTTCAGCGTTTTTGAAATCTGTATCGGTTTTATAATGCGGAAATTCATAGCGATCTAGTATCGCTTGTATAGCCTGCTCCCAGGCGTATATTTTCCTTGCTTTTTCATGTTCGGTGATTGCTAACAGGTTTTCCAGAAGCTGGATCTCATTTTCACAAAACACAAAATTTCCGGCCATTGCCGTAAAATGTTGAGCGAACATCAACTCCAGCGGTTCTTCAGACTCTTTATATAAAGGTAGTTCTTCCAAATTAGGATAGGGATTATCCCGCTTTATTAGAAGCGCTTTTCTGATTTTCTTTAATAGTCTTTCCTTCGCCGTTGCCTCTTGCATATAATCCTTCTTATTCTGCGCATTTTATAAAATAGCTTAAAAGACATTATCGATAAATAATGTCTTTTAAGCTAGATATATGCTAATACGCTTAGCGCAAATTAACCGCCCGGTGTATTATTTTCTTCAGCAGATTTGTTACTTTCAAAAGTTCCGGAATTATCTCCCACACCATCATGTACCAAACCCTCTGCAGCTTGATGCTGATCGGAAGCTCCTTCGTCACCATTTACAAACTCGTCATAGGTAGTACGGTGATCGAATGGGCGTTTTCCAAGAATTTCCTCTAAATCCGATTGAAACAGTATTTCCCTTTGCAATAATTTTTCTGCCAGGGCCTTCAGTCCCTCAGATTTTTCGGTCAATAAACTTTTTGTCTTTTCATAAACATTACCGATGAGCAGGCGCACTTCTCCATCAATTAGCTCAGCGGTTTTCTCAGAATATGGCTTTTGAAATTGCGATTCTTGATTATCATTGAAAGAAACATTTCCAACTTTATCGTTCATACCATAAACTGCTACCATAGCATAAGCTAATTTTGTAATGCGTTCCAAATCGTTTTGTGCCCCTGTAGAGATCTTACCAAAAGTAAGATCCTCGGCAACCCGTCCACCCATAGTCATGCACATGCCATCAATCAATTGTTCTGTCGTATACAGAAATTGCTCTTTTGGCAGGTACTGCGCATAACCAAGTGCAGCCACTCCGCGCGGCACAATAGAGACCTTTACCAGTGGGTCTGCATGCTCTAAGAACCAGCCGGCAATAGCATGTCCTGCTTCATGGTAAGCTACAATGCGTTTCTCTTCGGGGGATATAATTTTATTCTTTTTCTCTAATCCGCCAATAACTCTGTCTATAGCATCCTGAAAATCCTGCATATCAACAGCCTCTTTATTTCTTCTTGCAGCGATAAGAGCAGCTTCATTACAAACATTAGCAATTTCTGCACCAGCAAAGCCTGGTGTTTGTGCCGATAATTTTTTAGCTTCAACATCGGCAGCCAATTTAATGGGTTTTAAATGTACTTTAAAAATTTGCTCTCTTCCGATTAAATCAGGTTTGTCAATAGAAATTTGCCTATCAAAACGGCCAGGCCTTAACAGTGCAGAGTCGAGTACATCCGGACGGTTGGTTGCTGCAAGTATAATAATACCAGAATCTGTACCGAAGCCATCCATCTCAACCAGCAACTGGTTTAATGTATTTTCTCTTTCATCGTTTCCGCCAACAATATTATTCTTTCCACGGGCTCTACCAATGGCATCGATTTCGTCAATAAAGATAATGCATGGAGCTTTATCCTTTGCCTGTTTGAATAGGTCTCTAACACGAGAGGCCCCAACACCAACAAACATTTCTACAAAATCCGAACCCGAAAGCGAGAAGAAAGGCACCTGAGCTTCACCGGCAACAGCCTTGGCAAGTAAAGTCTTTCCTGTTCCGGGAGAACCAACCAAGAGTGCTCCTTTCGGAATTTTACCTCCCAAATTCGTATATTTTTTAGGATTGCGAAGAAAATCGACAATTTCCATCACCTCCTGCTTCGCCTCCTCTAGCCCAGCTACATCATTAAAGGTAATATTTACCTGCGACTCTTTGTCAAATAGCTGTGCTTTAGATTTACCGATGTTGAATATTTGTCCGCCAGCACCACCAGCGCCTCCCCCCATTCTGCGCATTATAAATACCCAAAAAAGGATTACAAGACCTAAAGGCAAAATGATCGATAGCAGCCAACCTGTCCAAGGGCTATTCCGCTCTTCCAACGTAATGCTAACGCGTTCATTTTCTGGAACTCCCTGCTGTGCGGCATTTAATTTACGCTCAAGAGCATCAAAAGAACCATCCTGAAAATAATACTGCGGTCCTGTACTCCCCGAAGAAAGATTTAAACCGTTATTTTTCGGTTTAACATCCTTATATTTTTCTTCATCAAGCTTATCTTTCTTTATATAAACTTCAACGGCTATAAGTTCATTACGTTTGTAAGCAACTAATTTATCTACATCGCCCGTCTTCAGCATGGTAGATTCGAAACGCTTATACGTTATTTCTTTAGCGCTATCCCCAGTAAACACATACTGCAAGGCAATAAAACCCAGTATCATGGCTATCCAGAGCCACATAATATTGAATTTAGGCGGTTTGGGGCTTATTTTTTTCCCCGGAATTTTCTTCAGTTTTCCAGGTTGATTTGACATATTATCTTTCATCTGTGTATTTCGTTTTTACCGGCAATGAAAACTTCGAGACAGGGTAAATTACCCGTTTGCAATAGTTTCCATAAATCGTTTATCTTCTTTATTTTTAAGCTCTGGGAATTATGCACTCTGAAAATATTTAAGTTCTGCATCACCCCATAAATCTTCAATCGCATAAAATTGCCTCTTATCCGTTTTGAAAACATGAACTACAACATCTATATAATCTAACAATATCCATTCAGCATGATCTGCTCCTTCTTTTCGCCAAGGATCTTGTTTTAATGTTTTATACACTTCCTCTTCTACACTTTTAGCTATTGCCCTTACTTGGGTCGTAGATTCGGCATGACACACCACAAAGTAATCAGATACAGAACTATGAACTTTTTGCAGGTCTAATCTAACTATTTCGTTACCCTTTTTCTCTTGGATACCGTGTATAATAATCTCCGAGAGATAGGTAGATTCTTTAACCTTATTACCTTTTACCATTAAAAAACTTTAGTTTTGAACAATTTTTTATTTAATGCCACAAAGACTTTGCAAAGTAACACTTTTTTAGGACTTATTGTTGGAGAAAATATTATTACTCTTCAACGGGTAAATTCAACCAACGATTATCTCAAGCATAACCTGTCAAATTCTACGCCATATAGGGAAGGTACTGTAATAATGGCAGAAGATCAGTATGCTGGCAAGGGCCAAATGGGAGGCACTTGGGCTAGCCAGGCAGGTAAAAATCTAACTTTTAGCGTCCTATTTAATCCTGTATTCTTACATCCTAAAAATCAATTTCAATTAAATATCGCCGTTAGTTTAGCTATAATACAATTTCTTGAACCGTTGTTAGGGAAAAAACTCCGGATAAAATGGCCTAACGACATCTATGTAGATGAAAGAAAATTAGGTGGTATTCTTATCGAAAATATTATTCGAGGCACCATGTGGAAACATGCCATTGTTGGCATAGGTTTAAACATTAATCAAACGGATTTCGATGAGACATATCATAAGGCTTGCTCGTTAAAACAAATGCTTGGCAAAACGTTTGCTATTAAACCCTTACTTAATCTACTTTGTAAAGCATTAAGTAACGAGTACTATTTACTGCAAAAAGGAACTATTGAAAAGCAAAAAGAACAATATAAAAGTCTCCTTTACAGATTTGAAGAAGCCAGTTCTTTTAAAGTTGGTGACGAACTTATGTATGGCAAAATTATTGATGTTACAACAGAAGGACGGTTGCTTATTGATTTTGGGGATAAGGTGTTGGACTTTGGTATAAAGGAAATTACCTTTTGTTAGCATGTAGTAATATTGTTTAGTCTTAGCTTTTTCCCTAAGTTTGCAAGTATGGCAAAACTATCTTTAATAATATTAGGAATCACACAATAATAAGAATCACAAATAAATTAAACCTTTTTAGACCAACCAGTCTAAAAAATTAAACAATTAACACCATGAAAAAAATTAGTGCAACATTAGCAATTTTGCTTTTTAGTACACTATTACTATCAGCACAAATAAAAACACCCGTAAAATGGGCTTATGCCGCAAAGAAACTTAATAATAACGAGGCTGTTGTACTTATCAAAGCAACTATAGAAAAAGGATGGCATATTTATTCGCAAAACATAAAGCCTGGCGGTCCGGTACCTACCAGTTTTACCTTCACCAAATCTGCAGACTATACTCCCGTTGGCAAGACATCAGAACCAAAAGGGATTAGCCATTTTGAAAAGGTTTTTAATATGGACGTCATCTATTTTGAAAATGAAGTAGTGTTCCAGCAGAAAGTCAAACTTAATAAAGCTGCTACAACAATTAAAGGAACTATTGAATTTATGGTATGTAATGACCGCGAATGCCTACCTCCTGATGAGATCAGTTTTAGCGTACCTATTAAATAAAAAGGCGGTTTAAACCGCTTTTTTATTTAATAGGTATAATAGACTTATTTACTATCTTTCATCTATAAACGTACGTAAATACTCCATGGTTGGAGTGAGATCGATTAACTAAATTTGCTATGCTTTTTCAGTAAGCTTATATAGCAAACCAAGCTAATTTAAGTTTAATTTACAAAACCGAGACTAAGGATTTTAATCCCCTCTCAATAATATTTGTTAATTTCACGCCTTCAAAATCAACGTGATGTATAAGAAATTTATTATCGTTGCTATAACGACTTTTTTTTTAAGTTTTTTCGCAAAAGATCTTTTTGCTCTTTCATTACAAGCAGATACTGTTTCTTTTGACGACATTGAATTTACAGAAATTGGCGCAGATACGGCAACTGAAAACCCGAACGATACAAACGCTAACGTTGGCCAACAACAAAACCAAGCTTCAGCAGAAACAACGATAAGCGCTTCGCCAGCAAATGGCCTATCGCTGTGGTCAACTTTCCTCGCAGGCCTTTTGGGTGGCTTTCTGGCCATCTTAATGCCATGTATCTACCCTATGATTCCGTTAACGGTAAGCTACTTTACTAAACGATCAGAATCGAAAGGTAAAGGAATCCAAGGATCAATGTTGTATGGTTTATCCATCATCGTTATTTATGTGCTGTTAGGCTTAGTTATCACGGCAATTTTTGGTGCAAGCGCTCTTAATGAATTAGCTACTAATGGAATATTCAATATCTTCATATTTCTGGTGCTACTCATTTTTGGTATCTCTTTTTTAGGCGCTTTTGAGATAACCCTGCCTTCATCGCTCACCAACAAATTAGATGCTAAATCCGATTCTAGAGGTTTAACGGGCATATTCTTTATGGCTGCTACCTTGGCCGTAGTTTCCTTCTCCTGTACAGGACCTATTATAGGTACTTTAATCGTAACGGTGAACCAAACGGGAAGTTATCTGGCTCCAACAATTGGCATGTTCGGATTCTCACTAGCTTTAGCACTGGTGTTCACTGTTTTTGCAATTTTCCCAAATTGGCTAACGTCTTTACCCAAATCGGGCGGTTGGCTTAATTCGGTCAAAGTAGTACTGGGCTTTCTGGAAATAGCGCTATCCTTGAAATTTTTATCTACAGCAGATCTTGTTTACCATTGGGGAATACTAGACCGTGAAGTTTTCTTAACGATCTGGATCGTCTCGTCTGTATTTATAGGGCTGTACTTGCTGGGCAAGCTCAAACTTTCGCATGATAGCGATTTACCTTATCTCTCCGTTTCCAGAATACTTTTAGCTGGTGCTTTTTTTGCATTTGCTTTATATATGGTTCCAGGCCTGTGGGGAGCTCCGTTAAAAGTCATCAGCGGTTTAACTCCTCCAATGACCACACAAGACTTTAAAATAAGCAATCAACTGAATCCCTCAAATGCCGTTGTCAATGATATTGGAAAAAAGAAAAAGTATTCCGACATCTTACATGTACCGAATAATATTGACGGCTTTTTAGATTATGAAGAAGCATTGCAATATGCGAAGCAAGTGAATAAACCCTTGTTTCTAGATTTTACCGGACACGGTTGCGTTAACTGTCGCGAGATGGAAGCAGCTGTTTGGCCCGACCCGCCGATTGATAAGTTATTACGAGAAGAATATATTGTTGTTTCCTTGTATACGGATGACAGAACATCATTGCCCAAAAACGAGCAGTTTTATTCTGATGTAATCAACACACAAGTGAATACTATAGGCAAAAAGTTCAAACATCTACAAGCAGCGAAATACAATACGATATCACAGCCATATTACGTTTTGATAAGTCCAAATGAGGATTTACTGGTATCGCCACCAGTAGGCGCAGAATTTAACAAATCGAAGTTTTTAGCTTATCTTCAAAGCGGATTGGAAAATTTTAAAAACCTAAAACATTAATTATCTATTATATAGCATGGCAAGCATAAAGAACATCGCAGTATTTACTTCAGGAGGAGATTCTCCTGGAATGAATGCCGCTATAAGAGCAGTAGTACGAACGGGTTTACATTATAAGTTGAATGTATTTGGCATACAACGTGGATACGACGGCATGGTGAATGGGGTCATTTTCCCTATGGATGCCAAGTCGGTTGCAAACATCATTCAGCGAGGTGGAACGATGTTAAAAACGGCAAGAAGCCAAGAGTTCAGAACAGTTGAAGGGAGAAGAAAAGCTTATGAGCAAATTAAAAAATTTAATATCGATGGACTCGTTGCCATAGGTGGAGATGGAACGTTTACCGGTGCAGCAAAATTTATTGAAGAATATGATATCCCTATCATGGGCCTTCCCGGGACCATTGATAATGATTTAGCGGGAACGGACTTTACCATTGGCTATGATACTGCCATCAATACCGTTATTAATGCTGTAGACAAAATTCGGGATACCGCCGAGTCACACGACCGGCTATTTATTATCGAGGTAATGGGAAGGGACTCCGGACTTATTGCTTTACGAAGTGGTATAGGCACAGGGGCAGAGGCCATCCTCATCCCCGAAAGCTCGACTAACTCTACAGCCCTCTTAGAAAAATTGGCACACGGCAGAAAAGATAAATCATCTAAAATTGTTTTAGTGGCCGAAGGCGATGAGGAAGGGGGTGCCTTTGCAATAGCAGAATTGGTAAAAAAGAATTTTCCAAATTACGATACACGAGTTTCTATATTGGGACATATACAGCGTGGTGGTAGCCCAACCTGTATGGATAGAGTGTTAGCAAGTCGTCTTGGAGTTGCTGCAGTTGAGGCGCTGCTTGCTGGACAAAATGGGGAAATGACAGGATTGATTAACAATGATATTGTTTTTACACCTTTCAACAAGGCTATTAAGCATATCGATTCGCTTACTCCGAATTTACTTAAAATTGTCGATATTCTCTCCTAATTAAATGAGCTAAAGATAGGTTCACGCTATAATTTTTACCATGCTACCTTCATTTAAAATAGCATGGTATTTTTTTTGCTATCGCCATTTATTGGCGGTATGACCAAAATGCTTTAACAGGCTGCTTATTCTCTTGGGCCTCCTCTTCCTCGCCGTCCTTGCATTTTACTCTGTTGTTCTTTTAGCAATGCATCATAAGATTTTTGCTGTTCATCGGTTAGCAACCCTTTTATTTTTTGCTGTGTCGTTTCCCTTAGCGTTTTCATTTTTTCAAAGTTTGCTCTCCTATCGGTTCCTTCACCTCCAGTTTGAAATAGCGCTTGCTGCTCTTTTGCCTCATTCAAAGAGAATTGATAAATAGAGTCTTTTTGGACCTGCGTGAGCGTTAACTTCTCATTAAGCATGTCTACACTACGTTTTGCACGCTCTTCGGGTTTCATGCGCATACCGCCTGCTCTAGATTGTTGGGCCCTTGCCATGGCTACCATGAACAACATGGCCACCATCATAAAAAGAATTTTTTTCATAAAAAATTTGAATTATCATAGTTAGATACTTCACAGTCAGAAAGGTTTAACCAAAAAAATTATTTTTTCAGCTTAGCTTTAAATACCTTTTCAAATTTTTCTAACTTCGGCGCGATTACAAACTGACAATATGCGGCATCTCCATTAAGATTATAATAATCCTGGTGATAATCTTCCGCTATATAGAAGCTTCCATAGGGTTTAACTTCCGTAACGATAGGTTTATCATAAGCTTTTTCTTCATTTAATCGCTTTATATAAAAGAGTGCTTTATTCCGCTGTTCTTTATTGTGATAAAAAATAGCCGAGCGATATTGTGTACCAATATCGTTACCTTGTTTATTGAGCTCCGTTGGATTATGCGCCACAAAAAAAGCTTCTATCAGCTCGTCGTAGGTAATTACTTTCGGATTATAAATAATGTTAACGGCTTCTGCATGGCCAGTATTTCCAGAACATACTTGCTTATAGGTAGGATTTTTAACATGTCCACCAGTATATCCAGAAATAACGGTATCAACGCCGGCTAATTGTTGGAATTGTGCCTCCACACACCAAAAACATCCCGCTGCAAAGGTGGCCGTATCCAGTAGTCCTTCTTGCTTGCTCAAATTATACTCCCGGTTCTCTTTCTTCCGCTCTTTAGTTTTTCCGTCACAGGATACAATACAACCAGCTATTAGTGCGATTAAGACAAAAATTATCCTTCCCATAATTTTAATATATTAAAAATTTCCCTTAAACCCTTTAATCTATCCGCAACACGATTTTCCCAAATTGGGCTGAGTCTTCCATTTTCCTAACAGCCTCATCTGCATGAGCTAAAGGGTGTATAGAATCTATTATAGGCTTTATTTGATGTTTGTTAACAAAAGTAAGCATATCATGAAAATCTTTGGGTGATCCCATCGTACTACCTAAAATGCTTAATTGCTTCCAAAAAATCTTCCTTGCATTAAGCTCAGGAAGCTCACCAGAAGCCGTCCCTCCAAAGAAGACTATTCTACCTCCTGGTTTTGCAAGGTCGATATAGTGACTAAAACTAGCGCCTAACGCACTGTCTACTATCACATCGAAGCCATGACCTGCTTTTATTTTTTCGGCCCAATTTTTATCTGTATATAATACTCCAGCTTTAGCCCCCATATCTAAAGCTCGCTTAATTTTAGTTTTTTTACTAGACGTAACATACACTTCCGCACCAGCATAAACCGCCCATTGCAATAAAAAAGTAGCCACGCCCCCGCCTACTCCGGTTATCAGAACTTTCTCGCCTTTCTTCAAATCGGCCCTGCTAAATAAGGCTCGCCAGGCAGTCAATCCACCGAGGGGTATTGCAGCAGCTTCTTCCAAGGTTAAATGTGGCGGAACAATATGTAGATTTTGTATAGGGGCCTTGACATATTCGGCAAAAGTCCCATCCTGAGGAAGTCCTAAAATTTGAAAATCAGTTGATTGATAGGCCTCATTGCTACCCCAATTAAAAGAGGGATTAATCATCACCTCTCTTCCGAGCCATTCGCTTTCAGATTCGCTACCAACCTCTTCTACAATACCTGCCCCGTCCGCGCCTAGTACAATAGGAAATCGCAAACCTGCGTATAAGCCTTTTTGAATCCAATAGTCCCGGCGGTTTAATGCTGCCGCCTTCACGCTGATAAGCGCTTCATTTGCTTTCAAAGATGGCTTCTCTATATTTTTAATAGTCAATGGCAAATTAATTCCATCTAATACGGCTGCTTTCATCAACATATTATTATTATGATTTCTTGATTGCTTCATTTGGTATAATAACTACTTAAAAATCGGTACAGACAATTTAACTGTTTGCCTACACGATTTATTCATTCAAGGTATCCTTTTAATTCTTAACGCGTAACAGTTAAAAAAAATCAAAAAAATAAGCAGTGCCTGCCACCGCAAACACTGCTTCTATTTATTAACAAAGCTATAGCATTGCACTAAAGCCCGTTTTATCTATTTTTTGGCATTTGCGTAACGCTCACCAACTGATTTCCAGCAGATAACATTAAAGATAGCATCTAAATATGCTGGGCGCTTATTTTGATATTTTAAATAGTAAGCATGCTCCCAGACATCAATACCTAAAATCGGTGTTCCCTGTACATCAGCAACGTCCATTAACGGGTTATCCTGATTAGGTGTAGAAGTTACCTGTAATTTACCTGCGGCATCAACTACCAACCAAGACCACCCTGATCCAAAACGGGTAGCTCCGGCATCTTGCAATTTCTTCTTCAAGTCTTCAAAAGATCCGAAAGTTTCGTCAATCGCAGTGGCTAATTCGCCACTTGGAGTTGTTTGCGCGTCTGGTGACAAAATCGTCCAAAATAAGGAATGGTTAAAATGCCCACCACCGTTATTGCGTACTGCCGCGGGGTACTTAGAAATATTTTTAACGATCTCTTCAATGGAAAGCGATTCAGCATCAGTACCGGCAATAGCTTTATTTAAATTATCAACATATGCTTGATGATGTTTCCCATGATGAATTTCCATGGTTTCTTTATCAATATGTGGTTCTAATGCATCGGATGCGTAAGGTAACGCGGGAAGTGAAAAAGCCATAATTTTATGATTTTTATTATTTTTTATGATTTGTTATACGACAAATATAACGATATAAGTATGGAATTGTTTCTTTATAGCGCGAGTTTTTATAAGGAAATGACAATAGAATGGAGCGCGGAAAGCTAAAAGCGGAAAGCGTAAAGTCAACTGCTGCTCTCTGATTACGCGTTACTGATTACTGAAAGTAGTACGTTATACGTGGTACGTTGTAAGTCATTACGTAATAGGATACATTAAAGCTAATACTTAATACTTTTTCAAAATCTTTTCAATTGAAAAAACTGTTGCATCAGGAGTCTACATTCATTTTCCAAAACACCTCCCATTATAGTAGTTTTTGGATGAATAATATTAGGAGAAATAGTGTTATACCCTCTTTTTTCATCTTTGGCTCCAAAAACAATTCGTTTAATTTGTGACCAGTAAGAAGCGCCGGCACACATGACGCAAGGTTCAATAGTTACGTAAAGTGTACAATCTTTTAAGTATTTCCCACCAATATAGTTTGCAGCAGCCGTGAAAGCCTGCATTTCCGCATGGGCCGTTACGTCATTCAATGTTTCTGTAAGGTTATGTCCACGCGCAATAATCCTTCCATCGTGAACGATGATGGCCCCGATAGGCACCTCCTCAGCTTCATAGGCTTTATGTGCCTCATTCAAGGCCTCTTTCATGAAAAACTCATCAGATACTGTATCTGTTATATCTTCAAAATTTATATACTTCATCTTTACTCTAAAATTAAGCGGAAATTCAAGGAAATTTTATGTCAAATTAATTTCGAGCCATTAGGTACTGAAGCTTCAACAGTCGCTAAAACAATAGCTCCATTTTCGTCAGGAAAGCCAGTAACCAGGCATTCTGACATAAAATTGGCAATTTGCTTCTTAGGGAAGTTCACTACAGCAATGATTTGCCGGCCAATAAGCTCTTCCTTCGTATAACTAACGGTTATTTGGGCACTGCTTTTGCGAATGCCAATTTTTTCACCAAAATCTATCGTTAATTGATAAGCGGGCTTTATCGCCTCCGGAAAATCGACTGCGTTCAATATAGTACCAACACGTAATTCTACTTTTTCAAAATCTTTCCAGGTAATCTCTTGCATGGGGTAAACTTAGGTAAAGTTGACTTTACATGCAAGTCTATAGATGCCATATTGTTAGTTTTATTAATCAACTTTTCTTGATAAAAGTTGAGCAAAATCAAGGCTTATGTAGGCTACGTTGCAGCTGATTGCAAAGTATCAATAGCGCGTATTGGAGCCGTTTCACTTTCTCAATCCGCTTGTATAAAGCAGAATGAACGATTCTGCCAAATACTTAGCTGCTCGCTGCGACCGTATCCTCCAAGGCCGTCCTGTCCCACGCTCAACGCCTATATCACCCATCGCAACGGCTTATGGTCTGCTCGCAAAGGCTCTCCGTTCTGCGCCAAAATCGCCTAGGAAATTTGCGGTTTGCAGGTTGATGCACAACCGTTGTAGCAAATTTCCAAGCGATGAGTTTTTTGTTTCTTTTTTGCGGAAAAAAAGAGAAATTAAACCTTCTTTAATTCCCACAAGAAACGTTATAAAATTTCTTACTCGTAGCGAAGCGCTTCTATAGGATCTAGTTTGGACGCTTTAGAAGCTGGATAAAAACCAGAAATCATCCCTACCAAAACACACACAATAATTCCCATTGTTATCCATATCCAAGGAATAATGAAACTGGTACCTACAACCATTGCGACAATATTGCCAATTAGTATTCCCAATAAAATCCCCCCTACTCCTCCTATTAAACAGATCACAATTGCCTCTGTTAAAAACTGTATCCTGATCACCTTCGGTGTGGCTCCAATAGCTTTCCGGATACCGATTTCTCGCGTTCTCTCCGTAACAGATACCAACATGATATTCATTAAACCAATAGAAGCACCTATTAATGTAATAATACCTATCACAAATGCGCCTATAGCAACATAGGCAAGACTACTCACCAAAATCTGTGCTACCGCATCACTCTTGGTAATTTCAAAATTGTTGTCCTGGGTAACGCCTAAGCTCCTAATATTTCTAAATAAAGCGGTGGCCTCTCCTATGGCAGGCTCTATTCCCTGCGCGCTACCGCTCATTACCGTAATAGTATAAGAGGGTGTTTCTCCCTGTACTACAGCCCGGGCGCGCAGCAAAGGGATAATACAGGTTCGATCTCCCCCCATACCTGCACTCGACCCCTTATCTTCCAATAAACCGACAACAAGATATTTCGAATTCCCTATAATTATGTACTTATTTAGCGGATCTTTGCCATTCTTGAACAACTGTTTTCTTATTTCGCTACCTATAATAGTAACATTGGCACCCGTTTCTAATTCCCGTTGGGTAAAGTTTCTACCACCGTCCAGTTTATACCCCCCAGTTTGCAGGTAGTTATCATCTGCTCCTAATATCGAAATGTTTGGATTGGATTGTTCACTTTCATATTTGACTATAGCACCATTAGAAGCATTGGCGCTAACAGACACTACCGCTGGAAAATCAAATTTCCGTTGAAAATCTAATGCTTCCTTATAGGATATTTTCTTAAAAACTTTCGGTCTATTCCCTCCACCTCCTATTTGCACATTAATCCCCCTATTTCTTATGTTAAATGAATTGGCCCCCATAGCCGAGAAAGAATCTGTTAACGAATGCTGAATGGCATCGATAGAAGTTAAAATACCTACTAATGCGGTTATGCCTATCGCAATAATAAGCGCCGTTAAAAACGTGCGCAATTTATTACTTGCAATAGATTCTAGCGAAAGTCTAACGTTTTCGCGATAAGGCATTTTTACCGACATAGCATGATGAATTTGCTATTAAGACTTATAAAGGGTAATTATGTTACATTAATTATCCTGCTCTATACAGGAATCGATGGAACTTCTCCACTCACCAACTCAAAAATAGTGATTTCTGGCAAGATACCAACTCTTCCGGGATAGCCAAGAAACCCATAGCCAACATTCACATACAACTGTTGCTTTTGCTCGGTATAAAGCCCTGCCCATTCTTTGTATACATATTGTATAGGGCTCCATTGATAATTCTTCATTCTGACGCCAAATTGCATTCCGTGCGTATGGCCTGCAAACATGACATCAATATCTTTATTATCCAAAACTTGTGCCCGCCAATGTGATGGGTCATGCGAGAGCAAAAGCTTCACGGGTAAATCTTCTGTATTTTGTTTAGCCAGGTCAATTTTCCCATATTTAGGAAAACGGCCTGTGCCCCAATTTTCTACTCCTAAAATTCCAATTTCCTCGTTATCCACTTTAAGTCGCCTATTCTCGTTTAATAGCAAATCCCAGCCCATAACTTTATGGACATCTTTTAAGTGCTGAAGATTTCGTCTCTTTTCCGGACTATCTTCCGTACCATAAAAATAATCACCGTAGTCATGATTCCCCAATGTAGAAAAAACGCCTAAGGGTGCTTGTACTTTTGTAAACAAATCCTGATAATTGCGCATCTCATCGGCCTTATTATTAATTAAATCGCCTGTAAAGAAAATAACGTCGGGTTTTTCTGCCAACAATAGATCGACTCCACCCTGCACGGCAGTTTTATTATAAAAACTTCCCGAATGTATATCGGATATCTGGCCAATGGTCATGCCATGAAACGCTTTAGGAAGGTTTGGAAGATAAAGTTTTTGTCGCCTCACTCTATATTCATATCCCCCAAATGCTATCCCCCAGCTTAAGGTTGCAAAGGGGGCCGCTGCTACTACAATCCCGGCCCGGGTTAAAAATTGCGACCGACTGATGGCATCGGTTTCTCCTAGAACATTCTTATCACTATCCGCCAATTCGGCAGGTTGTTGCTTTTTCCCAAAAATCAACCTTTTTATCCACACCCCTCCACGTCGAAAATCGTCGATTAGCAACACAATAACATAAAATGCTTTAGAAGTAAATGTTAAAAAAAATGCTACTAATACGATGGAACGTATAACCAGGGGTATATTAAAATAAATTCCCACTAATACCCCAATAAGCAATAGAAAACTATAGCTCCACCAGGTTATTTTAAAAATACTTTTTTTTACAAAAGCTATTGTGCTTTTTTGAAGTGCATAATAGATGTAATAGTCTATCAGCAATAAAACAAAAGCATTAATAAGTATAAGCTTCATTAGAAATGTTGTTTTGTATTAATCTCACCTAAACCTGCACAGCGGCATCCTCACGCTCATGCGTTAATACCATTTCTTTCAATGCGGCTATCCATTTTGGATGATCATTTAAACTGGGAACCAGCTCCACATGTTCTCCTCCCAGCTTTTTAAATTCCAATCCGTACTCTTCAGTCACCTCATAAAGCGTTTCCAAACAATCGGCAACAAAAGCTGGACATAAAACGAGTAGGCGCTTAACGCCTTTTGCCGCTAACTCTATCAATACATCGCTTGTATAAGGCTGCACCCATGGATTTTTACCTAACCGCGATTGAAAACAAACGGTATAACCAGTATTCTTCAGGTCTAATTTGGCAGCGATTAACCGAGCTGTTTCATGACATTGGGCGGTATAACAGAATTTATTAGTTGCCGTCAACTGGGTACGACAGGAGGAGGTATCACAATTATGCATACCAGAATTATCTACGTCATTCAATTGCCTTACTGGCAAACCGTGAAAACTAAATAGTACATGATCGTATGCTGCCGGTTGTTTCTCACGCGCATTATCTACAAAAGCATCGATCATTAATTCGTTATCATAAAATTGATTGACAATGGATATCTTCGGAAAGGTATGCCACTGTGCCATCAACTTTAAGATTTTTTCAATGACCGAACCCGTACTCGCAGAAGCATATTGAGGAAATAAAGGGATAATCTGAATACTATCCACCATTGCTAACTTGAGTCGCTGCAAGGCATCTTCTATAGACGGCTGCTGATACCGCATAGCCAATTCTACCTGATAATCTTCTCCTAATTCCTTTCTCAGGAGCGCTGTTTGCACTTCACTGATATATAATAATGGTGAGCCCGTTTCCTGATCCCAGATCTCTTTATATAATTTTGCGGTTTTTGGACTCCTAAAAGGCACTATCGCCCCTCGAACTAGCAAATTACGTTGAAATGTGCCGATGTCGATAACTCTTCCATCCATCAAAAATTCATCAAGATATCTTCTAACATCGGCTACCTTTGGGCTATCTGGCGTTCCCAAATTAACGAGCAATACACCTTTTTTCTTTTTCATTAAAATAATTTGTTCTTTAACGGCGATGAAGCTTATTGCATGAGCTATACATGTATTCTCTTTTTTGTCCGCCAACTGGCGGACATGCAGGTTTCATCAAGCTATTGTAATCCTTTTAAGACCAACCTTTCCATTCAGTGTGAACAGAACCACCCACAAATTTACAAAATTGTGTCCGTTTTGGTTTTTAAACAAAAATAATGTGAGGTTTAGATGATAAATAAGCTATTGATATTAGATGTTAGATACTAGATATAAGACATTACTATGGGTGATGAGTATTGTAAACTATACAGAACTTAAAACTTTAAAAAGGTTTAGGCGTGAGGCGGAAAGCACAAAGCCTAAAGTGGAGAGCTCTAGAATATCTTAATACTTAGATGTTAGATGCTAGATATTAGATGTTAAATATAAGATAAAAGTAGACCCCTGCCTGCGGAGGCAAGACCAATTTTAGCAGAAAGCGGAAAGCATAAAGTAAAGAGCTTCTAGAATATCTTAATACTTAATACTTAATACTTAATACTTAATACTTAATACTTAATACTTAATACTTAATACTTAATACTTAATACTTAATACTTAATACTTAATACTTAATACTTAATACTTATTACTTATTACTTATTACTTATTACTTAATACTTATTACTTATTACTTATTACTTATTACTTATTAAAAACCTTCCAGCTTTTCTTTTACCTGCTGCATGAGCCACATGGGGGTTGAAGTGGCGCCACACACGCCGATACTTTCATTTTCCTGAAACATTTCTACGCTTAGCTCATCTAAATCAGAAACAAAATAACTCTGCGGGTTATGTTTAGCGCATACCTCGTAAAGCACTTTGCCATTTGAGGATTTCTTGCCAGAAACGAACACAATACGGTCGAACTGTTTCGCAAAGAGCGCCAGGTCTTCATAACGGCTAGATACTTGCCTACAAATAGTATCATTAGCCTTTACCTCATAACCGCGCTTCAATAGCTCGTCTTTTATGCTGTAAAATTTATCGGTACTTTTTGTGGTTTGGCTGTATAAAGTAAATTTAGCAGGCAATTCCACATCTTCCAATTCGGAGATATCCTGAAAAACGATAGCGTCGTTGTTCGTTTGTCCCTGTAAACCGATTACTTCCGCATGGCCATGCTTCCCAAAGATTAAGATTTTCTCGCGGTCGTCATAAGATGTTTTGATTCTATTCTGTAACTTGAGCACTACCGGGCAAGAAGCATCAATTAAGGTAATATTATTTTCTAAGGCAATTCTATACGTTTCTGGCGATTCTCCGTGAGCACGAATCAATACTTTTTCATTTTTAAGGTTCGGCAAGTCGGCATGTCCAATAATCCGCAGGCCCTTAGCTTTCAATCTGGCTACCTCCTCATCATTATGTACGATATCGCCGAGGCAATACAGGTATCCCTCCTCTTCTAGTATTTCTTCGGCCATATCAATAGCGTAGACCACTCCGAAGCAAAAGCCAGAATCCTTATCAATCGAGACACGCAAATTGTAACTCATGATACAAAGGTAGCTTTTTTAGTTGTAAGTTTTAAGTTCTAGGTTATAAGTGCGCTTGTATCCACTACACACTTAAAACTTACGATTAAAAACTTATAAATCAAAAGATTTTGCTTTATAACACCCCAATTTGAACTATTTTTGCACCTTTGCAATAACAGCAATTTCTTATTGTGTATAGCTATATCCGTATAAGACCTTCACCAAAAATCATAGTTCTCAAATCCACCTTTTATCCACGTTAGATCCATGTTCCCCTTTACTATCCTCTTACTATCCCCGTGTTTCCTTGCTTTTCATTAGTACGCATGGTCTACAGAGTAGGGTTGGGTGCCACATGTATGTAGCAAAAGGAGGAGACCTATTCCGCTACTTCAACGTATTTAATAATTTAAACATCTGTTGCCGCATACGATAGGCAGTCCCTTCATAGTTGTTTATGAGCAGGCTAAATACCAGCTCCGTACCATCAGCTGCCTTTTGATAGCCCGCATAACCCAATACACCACCAATAGTCCCACTTTTCATCTTCATTCCGTTATATACCGGAATGCTCTTATAATAACTATCGAACCAAGGTTCTTTCTTAATAGACCACAAAATGCGGGCCATGGCCATTGTAGTTACCCGATCTTCTGGAGATAAGCCGCTTCCATCATAAATACGTATTGCTCCTTTAGCAAGCCCCAGTTTATTCACCCAAAAGTCTCTTAATAGCAAAGCAGCTTTTTCCGTTTCCGTTTCTTTATGTTGTTTTAGTGCCATTGTTTTCAGCAGGGCTTCTCCATATAAATTAATACTTTCCTGATTGAACCAATAAACCAAATCGGCGAGTTTTGGCGAAGTATGCGACCATAATAACTGCCCTTCTTCTAGCTTATCTTTTCCCGAGATATTCAATAATTTGGCTGTTGTAGCGGGTTGTTGCACGGCAATACCTTTATTTTCCAAAGCAAGCTGTAATCTCAAAGCTGCGTCATACCCAGCATCTGGCAATGCTAGCTGCACAGGCTTCTTTAAGTCTATTCCATAAGTTCCGCGCAGATAGATAATAGAAGAATAAGGAGCCGAATAGGGGTAGATTTTGTCGCCGGAGCCCGCTACTCCAGTAGTGGATTCGTTTACAAGCTTTAAATAAGAAATATTAGGTGTGGTAGACTGTAAGGAAGTAGCGGCACCAACTTTATCGCCGGGTCTAATCTGTGCGTCAACTAAATTCTCGCGCCAATTTAATCCCGAAACGCCTGCACCATAGTAGCTTCCCATATCTTGCCAAATCCATCTTGGTCCGGCGGTTTGGCCATCAAACAACAAATCATCGCCAATGATGCTTCCGTTAATCTTTTTTATTCCGGCCTGGCGAATAGCATCAGTCCACTTTGCTAATAATACTGTTCCTTTAGTCGTATCAAACCTATCACTTCCTAGAGAGGGGTCGCCCGATCCCTTAATCACAATATCTCCATCCAAAACGCCATTGTTAATACTACCGGTGTAAAGCAATTTCGTTTCATAAACATAATCGGCCCCTAAAATATAATAAGCCGCAGCCGACGTAATGGTTTTTAGGGTGGAGGCAGTTGCCAGACCTATATTATCTTGTTTACTAAACACAAGGGCACCGGTGTTTGCGTTCAAAACGGTTAAAGACGTAACCGCATGCTGGAGATTGGGGTCGTGCTCAAATTGACTGTAAGCATTACGTATCTTCTGTTGGAGTGTCTGTGCCTTTATGGTTGAAGGGAAATTTATTATCCACAAAAAAGACATTGCCATATATAATATTCGCATCATACCCTCTAAATTAAGATAAAAATAGAACATCCATATATTTTTTACACAAAAGACATATCTAATCAATCATTTTATTCACAAAAAATGACATTTTTGTAAAGCACATCGATCAACCGTAAAAAAAATCAATTTAATTCTATAACAACCATATGATAAGCAAACATTTTATTCACCTAACCTTGGGTTTATGTTTTCTATTCCCGGCAATAAGCCACTCCCAAATGGGAAAAGCGCCTCAAAGAAACCGAAAGGAAGCAACAAGCTCTCCGCAAGACACCACCAAGAAAAACCAAGAAAAAAAAGAACCTAAAAAAGAGCCTAAAACCTTCAGCGCATTCATAAAAAAAGAAGGCACAAGCAAGGAGGGACTTTTCAATATTTATGAACAGGATGATAAATACTTCTTTGAGATAGCCGATAGCCTTCTAGGTCGTGATTTATTAGTAGTAAACCGTATCACGAAATCAGGGGCCGACTTACGAACAGGAATGAGTGGCTATGCGGGCGATCAGATCAATAAAAATGTTATCCGTTTTGAGAAGGGCCCAAATCATAAGATATTTCTAAGAAGAATCTCTTTTTCAGAACGATCATCCGATAGTACACAAGCCATGTACCGCGCCGTGATGAATTCCAACATACAACCCATTGCAGGTAGCTTTGATATCGTGGCATTTTCGAAAGAAAACAATGGGTCTATTATTGATATGACGACCTTTGTTAACAGCGATAATGATATATTCTTTTTTGCTCCCTATTATAAAAATACGTTAAGGCTTGGGCAGCTTCAGGTAGATAAATCCTATATTTCCAGCATCCGCACTTATCCCAAAAACACCGAAGTTAAAACGGTTAAAACCTATAGTCGAACACCTCCTCCAGGAACAAGTGGCGCAATGGCTGCTCAATTAGGATCAGGCACGGCAACGCTAGAACTTAACACCTCTCTTGTAATTTTACCTAAAACGCCTATGAAAGGTCGTTCGTTCGATCCCAGGGTTGGCTATTTCACGGTGAATTATACCGATTTTGATGCCAACCCACAGGGTATCAAAAAGCAATCGCTCATTACCCGTTGGCGCCTAGAACCCAAAGACGAAGATCTAGAAAAATACCGGAGGGGAGAGCTGGTTGAGCCTAAAAAGCAAATTGTATATTATATTGATCCGGCAACACCAGAGAAATGGATTCCCTATCTTATCGCCGGCGTGAATGATTGGCAAGCAGCTTTTGAACAAGCAGGTTTTAAAAATGCCATTATTGCTAAGCGAGCACCTAACGCAGATGAAGATCCGGAGTGGTCTTTAGAAGACGCCCGCTATTCTGCTATTGTATATAAACCTTCTTCCATTCCCAATGCGAGCGGACCTAATGTAAATGACCCGAGGAGCGGCGAAATTTTGGAGAGCCATATTAATTGGTATCATAATGTAATGTACCTGCTTCGAAACTGGTATTTTGTGCAAGCTTCGCCTAATGACGAAAGGGCGCGAAAAATGCAATTCGACGATGAGCTCATGGGCGATCTTATCCGCTTCGTATCATCTCATGAAGTAGGACATACCTTAGGCCTGAGGCATAATTTCGGATCCAGCGCCGCCTATCCGGTAGAAAAGTTAAGAGATCTTAAATGGGTAAAAGAGAATGGGCATGCAGCATCTATTATGGATTATGCACGCTTTAATTATGTCGCTCAGCCAGGCGATGGCATTAGCGGTAACGACCTCTATCCTAGAATTAACTATTATGACAAGTGGGCCATTGAATGGGGTTATAAGTTAATTCCCGAAGCGTTGTTGGCAAGCGAAGAAACAGCAATACTTAACAAATGGATTTTGGCCAAGGCTAATGATCCAAAGTATTGGTTTGGCACAGAAAGCAATCCAGATGATCCGCGCTCGCAAAATGAAGATTTAGGAAACGATGCTGTATTAGCTAGCACTTATGGTATAAAAAATCTTCAATTTATTATGCCCAATCTGAAAAAATGGACGTCGGAACCTAACAAAGATTATGAGAATCTAGGCATCATGTATAGCGAAATTATCAATCAATTTGGGCGTTACGCCGGCCATGTAGCTAAACATATTGGCGGTATTTATGAGACCCCTAAAACTGTTGAACAAGCCGGAAGTGTTTATGAAACTGTACCCACAGCAAAACAGCAGAATGCCCTACTTTTTTTGAATAAACAGGTATTCAGCACACCAAAATGGCTAATTAATTACAATTTGGGTAACCTAAGCGGCACCAATCTTGTTGAGCAAATAGGAAAGGTACAAAGCAATACGTTAAACCGGCTACTCTCCCCACGTACCTTAAGTAATCTTATTGCTTCCGAAGCTCAAAACGGGAGCAAGACTTATCTAGTAAAAGATTTTCTATTGAGTTTAAAAAGTGGCGTATGGAATGAGGTAACCAGCCATTCGGCAATTGATGTTTATAAACGCAACTTACAAAAACAGTATGTTAGCACATTAATTGGTCTCTTAAATCGTCCGACAACGGGCGATATAACTGTAGATCCTACTAAAAATGATATATCGAGCATCGCAAGAGGGCAATTAATGGAGCTTCAGGCATCTATAAAAAACGCCGTTCCAGCGACGGATGATTTATTAAGTAAATATCATTTACAGGATTTGGCAGAGCGGATAAAAATAGCGCTAAATCCTTAAATGAAGTGATCAGTAACGTGCAATGAAGAACACGTTACTGATCACTTGTTACTCACTAGTGTCCGGTTTAAAAATTAAAGATATTTAGTTGTTTATATATATCGTTCTTTGAAATTTGAAATTGTTTATCATTAAGTAGCTCCGTGATTGGTGT
>Ga0182736_1000288_pt1 | contig 89030 bp, 83 predicted proteins | sample eDN5th30CKraftBY_FD_128882 | JGI IMG/M metagenome (GOLD analysis project Ga0182736, IMG submission 128882) | Enriched backyard soil microbial communities from Emeryville, California, USA - eDNA 5th pass 30_C Kraft BY (version 2) (version 2) | ecosystem: Environmental > Terrestrial > Soil >... | reverse complement strand
TCACCGCGTCGATCTTGCGCAGCAGGTGATCTGCTGGAACAAGGCTCTCGAGCGTCACCATCTCGATCGCCGTCTGAACTGGAGCAGGTTTCTTCAACATGCCCCAGTGAATCAAAAACCTCCGGCTAACGCCAGAGGTTTGTCAGCAATCTGAAGGCGCTGGATCTCTCCAGCGCCTTTTGTGTTTAGCGCAAAGCCTTGCGCAACTCTGCCGGATCACTGATGGGTGGCAGGCAGCTTTGCCCGACACACAGCCAGGCAGCATTTTTCGAACGATCAATCGTAATGTTCGTCGCTTTCTCTGCCGGCGATGGCTCGGTCCCGATCCGGATATCCACGCGGCGAGGATCGATCACGCGATTTGCCTCGGCTAGAAGAGCACCGTCCGCATCGTGGATCATCAGCTTGCGTGGCTTCTGCGCTATGGCTGCTGCTGTGACCACGCCCACCTGGCCATAGAGCAGCGTTTCAACACGCGAGCTTGCCGCGGCCGCCATCTTGAGAGTGCGGTTGTAGATCGCGTCGTCACCGGTGATGAGCGACAGTTTGGTAAAGGCATCGATCAGCTGCGATGTGGAGGAGGGGATCGCCTCATCGATATCGCCACGGATGCGGATCGGTACGTCGTAGCTATCGACGGCCGTCAGGTAGAAACCCTCTTCCTTCTCATCCGAGTGCCAGTAGTCGAGAACCTTCACCCAGGCTTCCGCCTGGCTGATATACTCCTGCACGCCGGTCGCCTGATAAAGCGAGATCGATGCACGGATCATCGTAGCATAGTCGCTCGAAAGCCCCGGGAAGAGAACAGCCGTACCGCGGATGCTGTGCGGAAGCCGACCATCACGCATGGAGCTCTGGATGAAGTTGTAGGCCGACTGCGCTACTTCAATCCAGTCCTGACGTTCGAACATCCGGCCAGCTTCGGCCAGTGCGGTAATCGCCAGGCCATTCCAGTCCACCAGCACCTTGTCGTCACATCCCGGACGGATGCGGCTCGTACGTGCGGTAGCAAGCTTGTCCAGCAGATGACGCAGTTCATGTTCCTGGTGATGATCACCCAGAACCGGATTGGCAGACCTGTTCAGGATTGGACCACCCTCCCAGGCAGCCGGTTTGGAAAGCTGGTAAGTCTGCAGCAGAAGATCCGCGTCGCCGCCAAGAACCTTGCGAACTTCTTCTTCAGTCCAGACGTAGAACTTGCCTTCTTCACCTTCAGAGTCCGCATCAAGGCTTGAGGCAAAACCTCCGGTGGCAAGCCACATCTCGTTCTGCAGCCACTTGATGGTCTCCTCAATGCGGACGCGGAATAGCGGATCGCCTGTCTCACCGAATGCCTGACAGCACAGCAGAATGAGCTGCGCGTTGTCGTAGAGCATTTTTTCGAAATGCGGCACGAGCCATTCCTCATCCGTGGAGTAGCGCGACAGTCCACCTCCAACGTGATCATAGATTCCGCCCGAGAGCATCTTGCGCAGCGTCGTCAACACATGATCGCGGTTCTCGGTCGTGCCGTGCTCCAGCCAATCGAGCCACAAAAGATTGAGGAAGGGAACATTCGGGAACTTCGGCGCACCCTTCATGCCACCAAGTTTTGGATCCATCGTATTGGCGATCTTTGTCGCCATGGCGTGTAGTACCGGCTGCTGGTTTTCAGGCGCTTCCTTCACCGGTGCCAGCACATTCTGCACGTGAGCCGAAAGGGCTTCGGCGCTTTCGACCAATGTGTTGCGCTGTTCATTCCAGGCCGCATGAATTGCGTTCAAGACCTCGATGAAGCCCGGTCGGCCGAACTTTGGTTCCTTGGAGAAATAGGTTCCGCCCCAGAATGCCTTTCCCTGCGGCGTGATGAACATCGTCAGCGGCCAGCCACCCTGATCACCCATGGCCTGCAATGACGTCATGTAGATCTGATCGATATCGGGTCGCTCTTCACGATCGACCTTGATATTAACGAAAAGACGGTTCATCACCTCGGCAACTTCTTCGTCTTCAAAGCACTCGTGCGCCATGACGTGGCACCAGTGGCAAGCGGCGTAGCCGACGGAGAGAAGAATGGGCCGATCCAGCTCCTGGGCTTCCTTTAAAGCCGCGCTGGACCAGGGTCGCCAATGCACCGGATTATCCTTGTGCTGTAGAAGATAAGGACTGGTTTCGTTTACAAGCAGGTTCTTCTGGGGCAGGGACACAATGATTCTCCGGAAATCGCAATTCATACTGTAGGTAGAGCAGAACTCATGCGGGATCAAATCTCCGCCACCGATACCATCTTTGCTTTGTCGAGCGGTACGCTTCCTTCCGGCGTCGCAGTTATTCGCATCAGCGGTCCTCAAAGCGCGGAGGTTTTGCAGAGACTGACGGGCAAGACGCTCCTTCCGAGGAGAGCAGCTTTCACCGCGTTGCGCGATTTGGATGGTGAGTTGATCGACAAAGGCATCAGCATCTTCTTTGCCGGTCCCGCAAGTTTCACCGGAGAAGATTGCGTTGAGCTTCAGGTTCATGGCAGCAAAGCAGTCGTCGCGAAGCTGCTCTCGGTTCTCGGATCGATGGACGGGCTACGTCAGGCAGATGCCGGAGAGTTTACCCGTCGCGCCTATCTGAATGGCAAGCTTGACCTAGCGAATGTCGAAGCACTCTCAGATCTCATTTCAGCTGAGACCGAAGCGCAACGACGTTTTGCTTTGGCCAATTCCGACGGGCGCCATCGGCAGATCTATGACGAGTGGCGGGCAAAGCTCATCGAAGCACGGGCCTTGATTGAAGCGGAGCTGGACTTTTCCGATGAGGCGGACGTCCCTGGCTCGGTCTCAGAGATGGTGTGGGGCAATGTTCGCGAGCTTCAGAAACGCATCGAGGCTCACGCCGCTTCTTACCATCACGCAGAGATCATCCGCGACGGCCTTCAGGTCGTCATCCTGGGTGCTCCAAACGCTGGAAAATCGAGCCTGATGAACGTTCTGGCGCAGCGCGACGTAGCCATTGTTACAGACGAAGCCGGGACTACGCGTGATGTGCTCGAGGTACATCTGGATCTTGGTGGGTTAAAAGTGAACCTCGCGGACACCGCCGGTGTTCGTGAGGCAATGGGTAAGGTAGAGGCCATCGGCATCAAACGGTCGTTGGACCGGGCAGCTACAGCGGACCTCATCCTCTACGTCGAAGACATGGTCGACCCGGCGCTCGTCCCCGAAATACCCGATGTGCCGACCATCCGCATTGGTAACAAGGCAGACCTGAACGCCAGCAACTCAAGAAAATACGACTGTACGATCTCGACGCGCACGGGGCAGGGTATCGAAAAGCTGATGGGTATTTTGAAACAGCATGCTGAACCCTACACCGAAAAAGCGGCGTCAACGATCCCATTTCGTGAGCGGCATAGGCAGCTCTTGTACTTGGCCATTCATCACATAGACCAAGCTTTGGAAGAAGCAGAGTTGGAGCTGGCTGCTGAAAGTCTCCGGCTAGCGTCAGATTCCCTCAGCCGTATTTGTGGCAAGGTCGATGTGGAGGATCTGCTGGATTCTATCTTTTCAAAATTCTGCATCGGCAAGTGACTCACGTGAAACACGATTCAAGATGAGGATTCACGTGAAACGTTGCTGGCTCGCGACTCACGTGAAACACTCACCTGGATGTCAGCTACGCCAGTTTCACGTGAAACAAACTTGACCTCCGTGCAGAAGGAGAGCATTCACGGCTCAATGGAGCAAAGCATGCAAGATCATTTTGATGTCATTGTTATTGGAGGCGGCCACGCCGGCTGCGAGGCTGCGGCAGCTTCGGCTCGCCTCGGTGCTAGTACGGCTTTGGTTACGCTCAAGCGCGATAACATCGGCGTGATGTCGTGCAACCCGGCGATCGGCGGTATCGGCAAGGGACAACTCGTTCGTGAGGTTGATGCCCTCGACGGTCTGATGGGTCGGGTATCTGACGCCGCCGGTATCCAGTTTCGGCTCCTGAACCGTCGAAAGGGTCCCGCAGTCCGTGGACCTCGTACCCAAGCGGACCGCAAGCTGTACAAGCAGGCAATGCAAGAGGCGATCGCATCGCAGGACAACCTCGAAGTGATCGAAGCTGAGGCACTCGAGATCCTGTTCGACAATGGCGAGGTCGCCGGCCTGATCATTAGCGGGGAGCGGAAGCTGCTCTGCAAGTCTCTGGTGCTCACCACCGGGACATTCCTTCGCGGCCTGATCCACATCGGTGAGAAGCGCATCCCGGCCGGCAGGATCAATGAGCCGGCAGCTGTCCGGCTTTCAGGCTCGCTCCAAGCCGTCGGCTTCAATCTCGCTCGTCTGAAGACTGGCACCCCGGCTAGACTGGACGGAAGAACGATCAATTGGGATATCCTCGGCAAACAGGAAGCGGATGAAGATCCGGTTCCGTTCTCACTTATGACGGATCGGATCACCGTTCCTCAAATCACGTGCGGAATTACACGGACGACGCCCGAGACACATCAGATCATCAGAGAGAACCTCAGTAAGTCGGCCGTCTACTCAGGGGCGATTGAGGGCGTCGGTCCGCGTTACTGCCCATCGATCGAGGACAAGATCGTTCGTTTCTCGGATCGGGAAACGCATCAGATCTTCCTTGAGCCCGAAGGCCTGGATGACCACACCGTCTATCCAAACGGGATCTCTACCTCCCTGCCTGAGGAGGTCCAGGACCGCTTCATTCATACCATGCCGGGGCTGGAGAATGTGAAGATCCTGCAGTTCGGTTACGCCATCGAGTACGACCACATAGACCCGCGAGAGCTCTATGCCACTTTGGAGACCAAGAAGGTCAAAGGGTTGTACCTGGCGGGCCAGATCAATGGCACAACCGGATACGAGGAAGCTGCCGCCCAAGGCGTCATTGCCGGGCTCAATGCTGCTAGATCGGCGGCTGCGCTTTCGCCGGTCACCATCAGTCGTGCTGACGCTTACATCGGCGTGATGATCGATGACTTGGTGACGAACGGAGTGTCTGAACCCTATCGCATGTTTACATCGCGAGCGGAATTCAGACTTTCCCTGCGCGCGGACAATGCGGATGAGCGCCTCACACCGCTGGCTATAGATATCGGTTTGGCTGGCAAGGAAAGAACGGAACGCTTCACCAGTCTTCAGGCGCGGTTGGATGAAGCACGGACCCTCGCACAAGGTCTCAGCATCACACCAAACGAAGCTCAGCGCTTTGGTATAGCGTTGAACATGGATGGTGTTCGCCGGACAGCCTATGACCTGCTTTCCTACTCAGAACTATCCGTCGAACGGCTCCGCGATGTTTGGGCTGAGCTGGGCAAAATCGACAGAAAGACGTGCGAAAGGCTCGAGACCGAGGCGCGCTATGCGGTCTACATGGAGCGTCAGCGAGCTGACGTCGAACGGCTCAAGCAGGACGAGCAAAAGGAAATTCCGGAAGATCTCCAGTTCGATGCAATGCCCGGCTTATCTAATGAATTAAGAGATAAGCTGAAGCACAGACGTCCACGCACTCTGGCGGAAGCTCAGAAGATCGACGGCATGACACCCTCGGCTCTCGCCATAATCATGCTCAATATTGGCCGCACTATGGAAAACGGTGCAGCGTGACAAAGTTTGATTCGCTTGTTGAAGCTGCAGGCCCCGTTTCACGTGAAACATTTGAGCGACTTTGCAACTTTGAAGAGTCCTTCAAGCGCTGGGCCTCGAAGATCAATCTTGTAGCGCCTTCGACCCTTCCGACACTATGGGAACGGCATATTTGCGACAGTGCGCAACTGCTCCCGCTCGCGCCTGCAGCGAAGCGCTGGGTGGATATCGGGTCTGGGGGAGGGTTCCCGGGTGCGGTTTTAGCAGTGTTGCTGCGGGAGAGGGAGGGAGCGCATATCGACCTTGTCGAGAGCAATCGCAAGAAAACCGCCTTCCTTGCGGTCACTTTAGCAAGCCTCCATGCCCCAGCTACGGTTCATTCCGTTCGTATCGAAGACTCTTATTCGCGTGTCACTGCCCCGGAGGTTGTCACCGCGCGTGCCCTTGCACCGCTTCCGCTGCTTCTTGAACTGGCAGAACCCTGGCTAAGGGCAGGTGCAAAAGCGCTTTTCCATAAAGGGCGGGATTACGAACGCGAAATCGAAGAGAGCAGTGTTCGTTGGCGTTATGATTTGGTAAAGCATAGTGCATCGAAGTGGGGAGATGGCGTGATTCTGGAGATCAGCAATCTCCAACGCTTGGCCTCCGAGAGATAACAGGCTGTGTGAAACCATGAACACGCGACCGAAAATCATCACTGTGGCTAACCAGAAGGGCGGCGTTGGAAAAACAACGACAGCAATCAATCTGGCAACCGCGCTTGCAGCGATTGGTGAGCGGGTCCTGATCATCGATATTGATCCGCAGGGTAACGCGAGTACCGGCCTGGGCATCGAGCGAGAAGCACGCAAGTCGTCTTCCTATGATGTGCTCGTCGGCAATGCCGGGATCCTGCAGACTGCGATTGAGACGGCTGTTCCCGGCCTTTGGATCGTCCCGTCTACCATGGACCTTTTGGGCGTGGAACTGGAGATATCGCATCAGCCGGACCGTGTCCTGAAGCTGCGGCATGCCCTCAGGGACATCAGGGATATTCCATACACCTATGTCTTGATTGATTGCCCGCCGTCGCTCAACCTCCTGACCTTGAATGCAATGGCCGCCGCAGATTCGGTGCTTGTGCCGCTGCAATGCGAGTTCTTTGCCCTTGAAGGCTTGAGCCAGCTGCTCGAGACGGTGGAGCAGATCAAGAACACGATCAACCCGCGGTTGAGCATACAGGGTATCGTTCTGACGATGTTTGATCGCCGAAATAACCTTGCACTTCAAGTAGTTGAGGACGTTCGGGCGTTCATGGGAGATACTGTCTACGAGACCGTGATCCCCCGGAATGTACGCGTTTCCGAAGCGCCGTCCTATGGCAAGCCGGCTATCCTCTACGATCTCAAATGTTCGGGCAGCCAAGCCTATCTGCAACTTGCCTCTGAAGTCATACGACGCGAGCGTCGTCCTAAGGCAGCTTAAGCCGGCGTCGGCACAAGTATGGAGCGTGAACAGTCATGAATGAAGATCCCACCCGCAGGCGCCTCGGTCGCGGTCTTGCTGCGCTTATCGGTGAGATCGATCGTCCATCATCCGCAGCTCCCGGATCTGAGCAGGTCGTTCGGGAAGACCGTCGAGTGCCGATCGAGTTCATCTCGCCCAATCCCCGCAACCCACGCCGTAATTTCGCTGAAGAAGATCTGGCGGATCTCTCGAACTCCATTCGTGAGCACGGCATCGTTCAGCCCGTGGTGGTTCGTCCCGCAGCCGCTGATGGGCGGTACGAGATCATCGCCGGCGAGCGCCGCTGGCGGGCCGCGCAGCGCGCCGGGTTGACCGAGGTCCCGGTCATCGTTCGTGACGTTGACGATCGCGTGGCGCTGGAGCTCGCGATCATCGAGAACGTGCAGCGATCGGACCTCAATCCGGTCGAAGAGGCTGCGGGCTACCAGCAGCTGATGGAAGAGCACAACTATACGCAGGCGGATCTTGGCCAGGTGATTGGCAAGAGCCGCAGCCATGTGGCGAACACGTTGCGCTTGTTGAAACTGCCGCAATCGGTGCGCGACATGATCATTGACGGTTCGCTGACTGCCGGCCATGCCCGTACACTGGTCAATGCAGCCGATCCGGAAAAGTTGGCCCGTCGCATTATTGAGGAAGGCCTGTCTGTCCGCCAGGCTGAAGCACTTGCCAGCGAACCCGATGCGCAAGAGGGCGCACCGCGCGTAAAGCGCGAGAAGGACGCCGACACGCGTTCACTTGAGAAGCTGCTGAGCGACCATATCGGGCTCAAGGTGCAGATCAATCACAAGGAAAAGGGCGGCGAGCTGCGCGTGGGCTATAAGACGCTCGAGCAGCTCGACGAACTATGCAGGCTTTTGCAGCGTTAAGCCTTTATAAATCCACGATTATAACGTCATACCTCAAGCTAAAAACCTATCCAGTTTAGCTTGAGGTATTGCTCGCTTTCGCGAAGCCGCCCGGATAAGGAAGTTATCGCGCCTGGCGGGCGCTCTCGATAGCTAGGGCGAAAAGGGTCTGCCGGCTCGTTTCATTGGCGAGTGCGGGCTGCTGGCGTGTGCGAAGAATAGCGCCGAGCAGCCGATCGCCGGCGGTCTGAAGCATCGCCTGTGACCAGCGCTGCAGGGCAGTTTCAACATTACGGCGCCGGCTGAAGAACACCGGTGGCCTTGCACTGGCCACAGCCGCCGAGGCTGGTTTGCCGTCCTTCTCCATCTGTTCGCGCAGGATCTGCATGGATTGGATCTGGCGCAGCGCCGCGGCAAGAACGACGAACGAATGGTTGCCGCCAGAAATGTGCCGCGAGAACAAGCGGTCGAATTCGGCCACGCGGCCGCAAAGCACGGCGTCCACGATCTCGTCTGCGTTGAGAGCCGAGACATCACCGATCAGCTCGCGCACATCCTCTACCGAAATCTCCTGCTGGCCGGTGCAGAAGAGCGCAAGCTTCTCGATCTCGCCGCGGGATGCCAGGCGGTCACCGCCGAGATTGGCCTTCAATAGCTGCCGCGCTTCAGGCGAAATGCGCAGGCCCGCCTTCTGCAAGCCTTCATCGATCAGGCTGTCGATCCCTCTCGCATCATCGGCATAGCATGGCAGCGCCATGGCCGAACGCCCTTCTTCGGCGGCTTTGCGCAGCGGGGATGTTTTCTTCAGGTCTCCGGCTTCAAGCAGGATGAGCGTGTCGGTCGGCGGTTCGGCAATCAGGGCGGCAACATCCTTGGCAAGCCCGGCCTGACTTCCGATTCCGCGCACCCAGACGAGCCGCTTTTCAGAAAACATCGAGACGGTTCTCGCTTCGTCCAGCAGACGCCCTTCCTGATCCGCATCGGCCGCGTCAAGCTTGATCACGCTGAAAGGATCATCGAGCGGCAGCCCTGAGCGCTTGGCGAAAAGCCCGGCGCGTTCGGACACAAGGCCTCGATCAGGACCATAGACCAGAACGACGGTAGTGAGCGGATCTGGACGGGCAAGCCACCCGTCGACTTCATGTGCTTTCTTTTGGGCCATGGGCGGATACTAGAGCAATTCGGTGAAAAGTGGAGACCGGATTTCGGTACGAGCTTGTGCAAAACCGATGTCGTCCGGGCTTGTCGCCAAAGGGTTGAAGCATAGTGGCGAACCTGGCGCAAAGGCAGCGTCGAAGCTGGCAGGGTGCCTCTAAAATTTACCCTTCATTAGCCATGTTTTCAGGGACCAAATGCGCCCACGATTTTACCACACAATTGCCCATTTCCGTAACGATCATGGGACATGTCTGTTCGACACGACAGACAGGTGGGGGCGCAATGTATGGAGTATCGTACAATGTTTGCGTCCCTTGGAGCGCTATTGGCTGTCGCCGTCAACGCAGCCTATACATCCTTCAACTGCACCGACATTATCGGTGTAGTCTTTGACGACCAGAACCGGAATGGCGTCCATGACCGGTTCGAACGCGGCTTACCCGGAGTGGCAATCGCGAGCATAAACGGCGTCTGGGTCAAGACTGACCGCCTGGGCCGTTTTTCCTTCCCCTGCGCGCTTACCCCTGATCGATACGGCAGCAATTATGTCCTGAAGCTGGACACCCGATCGCTGCCCATTGGATCGAGTGTCACCACGCAGAACCCGGCTGCGGTACGAGCAACGGCCGGTCATGTCCACCGCGTAGGATTTGGAGTTGCATCATGGTAAAGCAAGCGCTCAAGGCAAAGCCCAAGCCGGCAAAGAAGTCAGACCGCACGCCCGCAAAGCCGGACCTGCCCAAGCAGGCGGTTGCAGCGCGGAAGAGTACGGCCGCAAAGTCGGCCCGTCAAAAGTCACCGACCAGAAAAGCTGGCACGACGACTTCTGCGCGGGCTACGAAAAGGCCGAAACGCGGAGCTATGCAGCGTCTCGGCGATTTTCTGAAGGGCTTGACTAGATCCGCCCCATAAGAACGAGGATGAGCAGTACAACCAGTACGAGGCCAACCAGGCCGGAAGGACCATAGCCCCAACCGCGTGAATAGGGCCATGCGGGCACGGCGCCGAGCAGAAGTAGAATAAGAATAATGATGAGAATTGTACCAAGCGACATTGGAACTGTCCTTGTCTGATTGATGTGCGGAAGAACAACGCTTCCGCATCCGGACAGTTCCTTATGCGGCATACAATTCCAGGAAAGCGGGTATCGCGCTTCTTCCGGAAGTTGAACCGGGTTGAAGAACGGATCGCTTCTGGCTCCTGAGAGCACAGAAGCAATTCAGGTCCTTGCGTCCTTGTTCTTACTCGGCCGGGCTCGGCGAAGCCGGCAGTTCTGCGGCCTCTTCTTCGCCTCTGCGCCTGCGCCAGCGGAACAGGCGGCTGAACCACGAGCCGCCTTCCGGCCGCTTCTCGCGCGTAAACACCATCAGCGCGGCCGGCGTAACGATGAGGGTCAGCACCGTGGCGAAACTCAGGCCGTAAACGATGGCGCTCGACAGCGAGATCCACCACTGCGTGGAAGGCGCATTGAACGTCACCTCGTGGTGCGAGAGCTCAAGGCCCACGCCGAAGGCGATTGGCAACACGCCCATGACGGCGCTGATGGCGGTCAGCAGCACTGGCCGCGCGCGTTCACGGCAGGTCTGGATGATGGCGTCGTACTTGTTCATGCCTTCGTGACGAAGCCGGTCGTACGTGTCGATCAGAACGATGTTGTTGTTCACGACGACGCCGGCGAGCGCGATCACGCCGATGCCGGACATAACGATGCCGAAGGGCTGACCCGTGAGCAGGAGGCCCAGGAACACGCCGATCGTCGACATGATGACGGTCATCAGCACCAGCCAGACGCTGGTGAAGCGGTTGAACTGCGCCAGCAGCACGACGAAGATCAGGAAGATCGCGGCGCCGAAAGCATTGCCAAGGAAGGCCGCGGCGGCGTCACTCTCTTCGCTGGAGCCCGCAAGCTTCCAGCGAGTGCCGGCAAGGTCCATCTCGTTCACCGCCTGCACCACCTGCTGTTGGACGGCAGCCACCTGCTGGTCGCTAGCCACGTTCGCAGAGACGGTGATCGTGCGCACGCCGTTGATGCGGTTCAGGATGCCACTGCTGGCCTCCGGCTCGCGCACAACGAAGTTGGTGATCGGCACCGGACCGTCGCTCGTCTGCACGCGCAACTGGTCGAGTGCCGAGAGCGTCCGGCGGTCGTCCGGCAGGCGAAGACGAATGTCGACGGCGTCGTCCGCGCCCGCAGGCCGATACTCGGACAGCTTCAGACCGTTCGTCACAAGCTGGACCACGGAACCCACGGAGGCGGGGCTCACCTGATACTGTGCTGCCATGGCGCGATCAACGCGGATCGCCCAGTCCACGCCGGGGGGCGGCAGACCATTGGAGATGTCGATCACGCCCGGAATCTCGGAGATCCGTTCGGCAACGGCTTTCGCCTGATCATTCAGGTTCGTCGGATCGACTGCCGAAAGCTGGATCTGGATCGGCTGGCCTGTGGGCGGACCGGCATCCGGTACGCGCACTTCGATCTCCACGCCGGGCATGTCGGCCATCTCGGCGCGCAGGTCGCTCAGGATATCGTTGGCGGCCTTTCTCTCGCGCCAGTCGACGAACTCGTACTGGATGATGCCGACCACATCTTCATCGATGTCCTGGCCACCGCCGCGTGTGCGGCCGATGCGCGTATAGACGGACTCGATGCCTTCCCAGTTGAGAAGCTTTTCCTCGGCAGGCCGGACGAGGCGGTCCATCTCATCGAGCGAGAGGTTGCCACGCGCATGCACATACATGAGCCCGTATTCCGGCTCGACGTTGGGGAAGAACTCCACGCCCGCGCCATACTTGGAATAGGTGAACATCACGCCGACCAGCAGCGCGACAGCCAGCATCAGCACCGTAACCGGGAAGCGCACCGCCTGCTTGACCAGGTTGATGTACCAACCGTCGGGACCGGGCTCCGGCTCCACGTGGGCCTTGGCGAACATGGCGCCGAGGGTAGGTGTGAACACCAGGGCATAAAGCATCGAAGCCGCAAGCGTCACGATCAGCGTAATCGGCATATACTTCATGAACTCGCCGACAATGCCCGGCCAGAAGAGCAGCGGCGAGAAGGCGGCGATACGGGTCAAGGTGGCGGCGATCACCGGACCGGCCATGCGCTTGGCGGCAAGCTCGAACGCCTCTTCGCGTGGCATTCCCTCCGTCATTCGCCGCTCAGCGAATTCTGTGACAATGATCGCGTCATCCACCAGCATGCCCACAGCGAGGATGAGGCTGAAGAGCACGATCATGTTGACCGTGTAGCCCATCATGGCGAGCGCAAAGATGCCCATGAGGAACGAGGCGGGCACTGCCATGCCGATCAGAAGGGAAGCGCGGCCCGAGAGCGTGTAGAGTACGATGATGAAGACGAGGATGATCGCGACGATCACGTGGTTCTGGAGCTCGTCCAGAAGATCGCGGATCATCACGGACTTGTCCTGCGAATAGCTGACGGTGATCCCGCCGGGCAGGGACTGGCCAAATTCATCCGCAATGGCCTTCACCTGATCGACTGTATCCACGAGGTTCGAGCCCACGCGCTTCTTGACTTCGATCGCAACAGCCTTGCGGCCATCGAGGCGCGTGATCGACTCGGCATCCGTGAAGGTCGAACGGAGAGTCGCGATGTCACGGGCGCGGATCACGGCATCCTTGCTAGCGACGATCGGCAGGTTCGCGATGTCCTCCAGGTTCTCGATCAATGATGGCACCTTGACCGCGAAGCGGCCTTCGGAGCCTTCCAACGCACCGGCGGCAACGAGGCTGTTCGAAGCACCGATTGCGGAAACGAGCTGATTGAGTTCGATCCCGTAGGAGGAGAGCTTCATCGGATCGACGATGACCTCGACAAGATCGTCGCGCGAACCCTGGAGCGAACCTTCCAGCACGCCCGGCACTTCCTCGATGCGGTCACGCAATTCCTTGGCGGCATTGGTCAACACGCGCTCAGGCACGTCGCCCGCAAGTGTGACGACCAGGATCGGAAACTCGGAGATGTTGACTTCGTTGACCGTGGGTTCTTCAGCTGCCTGCGGAAGTTCGCGCCGGGCGTCCGCCACCTTGGCGCGCACATCTTCGATGGCGTTCGAAAAGTCGTAGCCGGCCTGGAACTCGATCAGCACGAAACCGCCGCCTTCATAGGCAGCGGAACGCATCTCTTTGACGCCCTCAAGGCCCTTGAGCGATGTCTCCATCGGTCTGAGCAGCAGACGCTCGGAATCCTCAGGCGAGATGCCCTGATACATCATGCTGACATAGATGATCGGAATCGGAACGTCAGGCTCCGCTTCCTTGGGGATCTGCAAATAGGAGAGCGCTCCGGCCACTATGAAGAATGCCAGGATCGAGAGCGTCAGCCTTGCGTTATGGATTGCAAGACGCACGATATCCACGTGGGTGCCTCCTCTAGGGCAACTCCAGGAAAAGCGGGAACCGGTTTTCCGTCCGGAGTTGCGATATTACAAAGACTTGGATCAAGACGGCATTCTTGAGCGGCCTAAATGATCCAACCTTGGTTCTTGCAGTTCCGGATGGAAGGCGGGACCTACCCCAGGAACTTGGTGAAGCCACTGGCAGTGCCATCGCTTTTTCAGCTGCGTGGCAGGTGAGGTGGCTTCAGGTTCTTTGTTATGGCACGTTGCGTGCGAGATTCTTGATCGTGTCCGCATCGGCGTTCTGGGCATTGACCTTTTCGCCCTCGACGACGAAGTCCTGTCCGGCGACGATGATGCGGGCATCTTCCGGAATGCCGGCCACGAACAATGCTTCCGGCGTATCATCGACGATGTCGATCGCGTGGAAGGAAACGGTACCGTCACCATCGACGCTGCGAACGCCGAGCTCGCCATCCGGATGCAGGGTAACGACCGAGCGTGGCAGTGCGACGGTCTCCAGCGTCTTGGCGCGAACGGCGATTTCCGCCGTCATGCCGGCCGGCAGCGCGTTGTCGGGGTTCGGCACCTCGACCTCAATGCGGAAGGTTCTGGTTCGGGGCGATGCTGCGCGGCTAACATACTTGAGCGTTCCCTCGACATTCTTTCCGTTGACCAGCGTAACCGTGGCCTTGTCGCCCTTGGTGATGTTGCCGAGCTCGCGTTCGCTCACTTCGCCGACAACAATGATCGGATCAAGCTTGAGGAGCGTGGCGACTTCGGCGCCCTGCATCACCGAGCTTCCTTCCTCCAAGTGCACCCTGTCGACGACGCCGGAGAAAGGCGCACTAAGAGTGACGCGATTGAGTTCCGCCTGGGCCAGTTCCAGTGCCGACTGCGCCGAAGCAAGAGCGGTGCGGGCCGCATCGCGCTGCAGGGAGGCAAGGTTGCCACCCTTGGCAAGCCGTTCGGCCGCTTCCAGTTCTGCCTTGCGCTGTTTCAGGGTCTGTTCAGCCGACGTTACGGCCGCTTCCTTGCCTTCGCTTTCGAGGCGCAGGATGAGGTCGCCCTTGTTGACATAGTCGCCTTTTGAGACAGCCAGTTCCTCGATGACGCCGTTGGCTCTGGAAGCCAGAACCGAATTCTTTTCAGCTTCGGTCTGTCCGGAAACGCGGATCGTGCGCGCATGGGACACGCGCGGCGGCACGGCCACCTGCACGTTCTTCAGCGGTACAGCAACTTCCTTCTGCTCTTCCTGAGCCTGGGAAGGATCTGGCCTGGCGCTACCGACGGACGAGAACTGCCCCGAGGCCACCCAGACGCCAGTAGCGACGAGCACGCCGAGCGCGACGATCTTGTGAAGCTTGATCTTCGACATGATGGCTTCCATGACTGGCCAGTGGACAAGACGCCCATATGGGGATTGATAAATCGATATTCAATTATAGACGCAGAAAGGCGGACCTTCCCTACAGTAGGCCTGCGACATAATTGTGTTTCGATTGGGCGCTGCTGACATAATGCTGTCAGGAACCTAAAGCAAATAGATTATTGTCTTTTTGCTTATCTAGGCGGGCAAAAGATCGTTAGTCGATGAAGAGGCTTCCGGGGAGGTTTGCCTTTCCAGACATAACCTCCACCAGAAGATTTGAGAACATGTTCAGAAAAATTCATCTGAACGCAGCAGATATTCTTCTAACGGCGCTTCATGAAGGCCAGAGCCATTCCAACCACAAAGAAACCAGCGGCGGCGATGCCGACGGTAGCGGTTGGATTGTTCTTTGCTGCACGCTGCAGCTGATGCGCACCGCGGCGAATCTCCGGCAGCGCATAGGCCGCCTGTTCACGCAGCCAATCGGTTGCGTCTTCGCTGACGTGAAGCGCGTCCTTATAGGCGCTGCGGCCCTGCTTGCGCAGGCTCTTCTTGAGCGAGGCGACCTCGCTTGCAAGGCTCGCAAGTTGATCCTGAAGGGTGTCGCCGATATTACTGTCAAACCTGTTCATGGTATCCATTCCCGATCATGAGGGGGCGGATGACTTAACGTTCACGGCTACGGCTGGTTCCCTCTGGGCCAGAGGCATCAACACCCATTGACTTTTGCTCACAGCTTCGCCACCTCACGGGGCAAGATCACAAGGAAGGGCAGGTCCAGCATGACCGCCGACATTGTTTCGGATTACCTTACATCCCCACTTCCGCGCCGCCGTTCCGTAGCCGTCGATGTTGGCGGCGTCCTGGTTGGTGGCGACGCTCCGGTTGTCGTGCAGTCCATGACGAACACGGACACCGCCGACATTGATGCGACAGTGGCGCAGGTGGCGGCCCTGCATCGTGCTGGTTCCGAGCTGGTGCGCATCACGGTTGATCGCGACGAGTCAGCTGCTGCGGTCCCGCACATTCGCGATCGCCTTGCCCGTCTCAATATTGATGTGCCGCTGATTGGTGACTTTCACTACATCGGCCATAAGCTGCTGGCGGATCATCCGGCCTGCGCCGAGGCGCTCGCCAAATACCGCATCAACCCCGGCAACGTAGGCTTCCGCGAGAAGAAGGACGTGCAGTTCGGCTCGATCGTCGAAACCGCCATCCGCTACAACAAGCCAGTTCGCATTGGTGTGAACTGGGGTTCGCTGGACCAGGAACTGCTCACCCGTCTGATGGATGAGAACCAGGCCAATGGCTTTCCTCTGACGGCGCAGCAGGTCATGCGCGAGGCGATCGTCCAGTCTGCGTTGATCTCCGCCCAGATGGCCGAGGAGATCGGCCTCGGCCGTGACCGCATCATCCTCTCCGCCAAGGTAAGCCAAGTGCAGGACCTGATCTCGGTCTATGCCGAACTGGCCAAGCGTTCGAACCACTCGCTCCATCTCGGCCTCACCGAAGCTGGCATGGGCTCCAAAGGCATCGTTGCTTCCTCCGCAGCCATGGGCATCCTGCTGCAGCAGGGCATTGGCGACACGATCCGCATCTCGCTGACGCCGGAACCAGGTGGCGATCGCACCCGTGAGGTGCAGGTGGCGCAGGAACTGCTGCAGACCATGGGCTTCCGCCAGTTCGTTCCCGTCGTGGCTGCTTGCCCCGGCTGTGGCCGCACGACCTCGACCGTGTTCCAGGAGCTTGCTCACAAGATCCAGGAAGACATCCGCCGCAACATGCCCATCTGGCGGGAACAGTATCCGGGTGTCGAAGAACTGCAGGTCGCCGTCATGGGCTGCATCGTCAACGGCCCGGGAGAATCGAAGCACGCCAATATCGGCATCTCGCTTCCTGGAACCGGCGAAACGCCTGCAGCTCCCGTCTTCGTCGACGGCAAGAAGGTTGCGACCTTGCGTGGCCCGCGCATCGCTGAGGAATTCGAGCAGATGCTGGCGACCTACATCGAGAACCGCTATGGCATGCCAAAGGTGCAGGCCGAACAGGTTCCGGCCTGACATAGCTCGAAACCGACGATTCATTCAGAAGCCGGCGCCATCCGTGTCGGCTTTTTTTGTGTTAGCGCTAGTGATTGCGGAAGGCGATGAAGCGTGCCGTTTCCTTGAGCACGGCGGCTGCCTCACCAAACGGCGCGAGCAGCTCTTCCGCATGGGCCACGAGCCCGCGCAGCTGGTTACGCGCCCATTCCTCGCCATGCAGTGCCACGAGCGTGCCTTTGCCGGCGGCCGCATCCTTGCCGGTCGCCTTGCCCAGATCTTCCGCGGTGGCAGTCACGTCCAGCAGGTCATCCGCCAGCTGGAACGCAAGCCCGATCGCTTCGCCAAAAGCCGTGAGGCTTTCCCGTTCCGCAGTGGTCGCATTGCCGATCAGGGCGCCTGCCAGACAGGCGAAGCGAATCAGCGCGCCCGTCTTCATCGCCTGCAGCTGGACGATACCGCCCTCATCGGGCCGCACCTTCTCCGCGGCAAGATCCAGCGCCTGGCCGCCAGCCATGCCGCCTACGCCGGCCGCACGCGCAAGCGCCGAAATCAGAGCCACCTTCGTCTGGGCTCCGAGTTCCGTTTCCTCGCTGGCGATGATGTCGAAGGCGAGCGTCAGCAGACTGTCGCCAGCCAGGATCGCCGTAGCCTCGTCAAACGCGCGATGCACGGTCGGTTGGCCGCGCCGCAGGTCGTCGTCGTCCATTGCAGGCAGATCGTCATGGATCAGCGAATAGCAATGGATGCATTCGAGTGCTGCAGCCACGCGAAGCACGGCAGTGCCGTCAGCATCGAAGAGCCTTGCCGTTTCCAGCACCAGGAAGGGACGCAGGCGCTTGCCGCCGTTGAGTGCCCCATGGCGCATGGCCGAAAGCAGGCGCTCCGGGCGCACCACTTCACCCTCGCGGGTGCGGGCTGAAAGAAGCTCCGTAAGCAGCTGTTCCACCTGCACCGCGTGCAGCGAAAGCAGTGTTTCAAACGACAAGAGATGTGACTGATCCATCCGGAAGCGATGGCCTGAACGACGATTTTGGTCAAGCGTAATTGTGATAACTGTTTGCCAGAGCTGTTCTTCATCGGTAATTCATCCTGAGTTGCCGAGGATAAGCAGTTGCCAGTTCCGGAAATCGAAGCGGAAGAGAGGTCCCTCCAGATGCCGACGCGAACCAGGTTTCGCGCCTCCAAGAGGGTCTGGACAAGGCGAGTAGCAAAGCTGCTGCTGCTCATTGTGCTCGTGCCTCTGCTTCTGACGCTGGTCTACCGTCCCGGTTTCGTCCATCCCGTTTCCACCCTCATGCTGGCTGATCTGGTGACCTTCAAGGGTTATGACCGGCGTTGGGTCCCTCTCGAAGAGATGGGGCAGGTGGGGCCGGTTTCGATCATGATGTCGGAGGATGCCAAGTTCTGCGCCCACGGCGGCGTGGACTGGGGTGAGATGCGCGCTGTCGTGAATGATTTCATGGATGGCGAAAACCCGCGCGGCGCGTCAACGATCTCCATGCAGACGGTCAAGAACCTGTTCCTGACGAATGGCCGTTCATTCTTCCGCAAGGCGGTCGAGGTGCCGCTGGCGCTCTACTTCGATGCCGTGATGCCCAAGCGACGGGTTATGGAGATCTATCTTAACATTGCCGAATGGGGCCCCGGCATCTACGGGCTTGAGGCGGCTTCGCAGCACTATTTCGGCCGACCGGCGAGGGACCTCACCCGCAAGCAGGCCGCACTTCTGGCAGTCACGCTGCCGAACCCGCTTGTCCGCAATCCGGCAAAGCCCAGCGCCCAGCTTTCCCGCCTGGCAAACCGCATCGAGCGTCGCGCCCGCGCCTCGGGTGCCTATATTGGATGCATCAAGACGAACTGAGCCTGCGTTCGTCGAAACGCAGCATCGAAGGAGTTCCCCGTGATCAAACGTGGTGTGTCATTCGGCTTCCTGGGCAGGTTCGGCCGCTCAGCAGATCTCCGCTATCTCGACGCTGCCCTGGAGGAATTCCGGCTTCATTCCGGAGTGATACCGGATGGCGTCAAGATGGTCGCGGTGAGCCTGATGGCCGAGGACGGCTCCGAACCGGAGCCTGCGGCTTATTCGCCCGTCGGCGCCCTCATGGCGCTGTCCTTCTACGGTGCTGAGGAGTTTGCCCGGCTTAACGGACCAGAGGCTACAGGTGTGACCCTGACGCGGCTGGAGATCGCGCTGGAGAAGGGCGAAGGTCTTGATGCCTCGATTATTCTCCTGATGCTGCACTCCGGGCTTCTTCATCAATCCTTAAGGGAAGAATATGGTATAGAGGCAGACGAAGCGCGAAGCTGATCGGGCGCGCCCATGTGAGGCGCGAGTCGAAAAATGCAGCCTTCCCACTGGCCAAATCCATCCTGGCCGTGTATAGGCGGCGCAAATTCTATTACTCGACGAGGGGCGCGGGAAGCGCAGAGGCTTCGTTGAGCAGCGGAGAGTATCATGGCAGTACCTAAAAGAAAGACCTCGCCCTCGAAGCGTGGCATGCGTCGGTCGGCAGATGCGCTTAAGGCTCCGACTTACGTTGAAGACAAGAATTCCGGCGAGCTGCGTCGCCCGCACCACATCGACCTGAAGACCGGCATGTACCGCGGTCGTCAGGTTCTGGAGCCGAAGGAAGCGTAAGCTTCACGGCTTTCCAGCTTTCGCGAAGCCAGGCTTCGCGCGACGCAGGATTCTCAGGCAACATGGCAGGGTCGGCATAGCCGGCCCTGCTTTCGTTGTTTGTGCGCAGGTCTTGGCATCACCGTCATTGGCCGGAAACTCCGCGCGCGCGAAATCCGCCGACGAAGCCTTCGCCCCGTTCAGTGCGTCAATGTTCGGATAGCTCGGAGGATTATTTCGAGAGCGAATCGATCTTCCGCTGCATTGCGGCAAGCTGTTCGCGCAGCTCCTGCAGGTCGCCGTTCGTCGGGCTGCCCGCCTGCGGCTTTTCTTCCTTCCTGGGCTCCGCTGCAGGAGGTGTGGGAGCAGGGGAAGGCGTAAACATCCGCATCGCTTCCTGGAACATCTGAAGGTTGCGCTTCGTCTGTTCCTCGATGAGGTTCATCGGGACCATTTCCATGAAGTCGATGCCCTTGCCGCCGAAGGCATTCTGCATCTGCTCCCGCATGCGAGCCTGCTCCTTGGCAAAGAGCTGCATGGACTGTTCGAGGAACGACGGCACGACCATTTCCATCTGGTCGCCGTAATAGGAAATAATCTGGCGCAGGAACGGGATCGGCAGAAGGTTCTGACCGTTCTTGTTGTTCTCGAGCTCAAAGATGATCTGCGTCAGGACGGAGTGGGTGATGTCCTCGCCCGTCTTGGCGTCGCGCACCACGAATTCCTCTTCGCGCCTCACCATCTCGGCAAGGTCTTCCAAGGTCACGTAGGTGCTGGTACCCGTGTTGTAGAGCCGGCGATTGGCATATTTCTTTATCGTCACCGGTTCGGTCTTATCGGGCATTGGGGCCTCCCCTGAACGCTTATTGTGGGGGACCCTTCTTCCGAGGGTCCAGTTGGCTGGCAAGATAGGCGCAACCGAGGTGAGATTGGAAGTGCTTTCTTCCATCCCTGTCGCCCATACTATCCCAATTATGGTGCAGCGCAAAAAAGATAATTGACCCTGACGAGAGCCGGTAGTTAGATGCAGCCTTAGCGAGCGCGCACCGCGTCGCGGCATGAAATCCGCCGGATGCCGCTCTGGTCCATTCCAGCTATTGCATCGGGGTCGGAATGTCTGCTTCCAAGTCCATCGTCATCGCCAGTGCTGCGCGCACTCCCGTCGGATCGTTCAATGGAGCCTTCGCGACGGTTCCTGCCCATGAGCTGGGCGCGGTGGCGATCCGCGCCGTTCTCGAACGGGCAGGCGTTGCCCCGGAAGAGGTCAACGAGGTGATCCTTGGCCAGGTGCTGACCGCAGGGCAGGGCCAGAACCCCGCCCGCCAGGCCGCCGTCAAGGCAGGCATCCCGCACGAGCGCACCGCGTGGAACCTGAACCAGCTCTGCGGTTCTGGTCTGCGCTCCGTTGCCGTCGGCATGCAACAGATAGCCTGCGGCGATGCGGATATCGTCGTGGCCGGTGGGCAGGAGTCCATGACCCTTGCGCCTCATTGCTCCTATCTCCGCCAGGGCGTGAAGATGGGCGACCAGGCCATGGTCGATACCATGCTGCGCGATGGCCTCATGGATGCTTTCCTCGGCTACCACATGGGCATCACTGCCGAAAACGTAGCGCGCAACTTCCAGATCGGTCGTGAGGAGCAGGACGCATTCGCACTGGCATCCCAGAACAAGGCGGAAGCCGCTCAGAAGGCGGGCCGCTTCAAGAAGGAGATCGTTCCGGTCACCGTGTCCAGCCGCAAGGGCGACGTGGTCGTCGAGGACGACAAATACATCCGTCACGGCGCAACCATGGAAGGCATGCAGAAGCTGCGTCCTGCCTTTGATCGCGATGGCACTGTTACGGCTGCAAATGCCTCCGGCATCAATGACGGCGCTGCTGCAGCACTCCTGATGTCCGAAGAGGAGGCAGCACGCCGCGGCATTGAACCTCTGGCGCGCATCGTTTCCTGGGCTACAGCCGGTGTGGACCCTGCGGTTATGGGCACGGGGCCCATTCCCGCGAGCCGCCGTGCACTGGAGAGGGCAGGTTGGCGCGTCGATGATCTCGATCTCATTGAGGCCAACGAAGCTTTCGCGGCACAGGCCTGTGCGGTGAACAAGGAGCTCGGCTGGAATCCCGAGATCGTGAATGTTAATGGCGGCGCCATCGCGATCGGCCATCCGATCGGCGCTTCCGGCGCACGCGTGCTGTCAACGCTGCTTCACGAAATGGAACGGCGGGGCGCCCGCAAGGGATTGGCCACTTTGTGCATCGGCGGCGGCATGGGCGTCGCCATGTGCGTGGAACGATAAGTCTGCCGTAGCTGAAGCCATACGGCCGCTACAGAACATTGGAATGGGGAACAGCGCTATGGCTAGAGTGGCATTGGTAACAGGCGGAACGCGGGGCATCGGCGCAGCAACGGCCCTCGCGCTGAGAGACGCTGGTTACAGGGTGGTTGTCACCTATGTTGGAAGCATTGAGGCTTCCACCGAGTTTGCGCGGCAGAACGATCTCTCCGCCTATTGCTGGTCAGTGAGCGATTACGAGGCCTGCGTGAAGGGTGTTGCGCGCGTCGAGGCCGAGCTCGGGCCCATCGATGTGCTGGTCAACAATGCCGGCATCACGCGCGATGCGATGTTTCACAAGATGTCACCTGAAGCCTGGCATCAGGTGATCGACACGAACCTCACCGGCGTCTTCAACATGACCCAGCCCGTGTGGAACGGCATGCGCGAGCGCAAGTTCGGCCGGGTGATCAACATCTCCTCGATAAACGGCCAGAAGGGTCAGGCGGGACAGGCGAACTATTCGGCCGCCAAGGCCGGTCTCATCGGCTTTACCAAGGCGCTGGCGCAGGAAGGCGCCCGCTTCGGCGTCACCGTAAACGTGGTTTGCCCCGGCTACATCGGAACGGAGATGGTGAAAGCCGTCCCTGAACCAGTCCTGCAGAAGATCGTCGACCAGATCCCGGTAGGGCGTCTGGGCGAGCCGCAGGAGATCGCACGGTGCGTGACCTTCCTCGCCTCTGATGAGGCGGCTTTCATCACCGGCTCCACTCTGACAGCCAATGGCGGTCAGTACATCGCCGGATAAGACCACAGCGAAGTTATTGATGGGCTGGCACTCTGCGTCCCCTTGGGCGCGGAACGTGAGCCTCATTATTCCCACCTTCTGTGGATACGCTGTGCAAACTTTGTTGGAATCCAGTGGACTAGTCCGCGTCTGACATGCCCCAAAACCGGTGTGATGATTTGCATAGAAGCGATTCGTCGCCGATTCGTTCTTCCTTTGGGCCATATACGCCTTTTGGCGGACTTGCGCGGACGGTTGCCTTAATAAGCAGGTAATAAAGGTTAATGATAGTAAACACTTACAGAAGGACGTGAATTTTTCGGATGCTGAAAAGTTAACGTTCGGCTGTTGCAGTGTAGAATGAAGGCAAATGCCAAAGATGATTTTCGTGCCTGTCAGAGGCCCTGGGCACTACATCTAGTGGCGAACATTGGCAGAACTACCGTGAGTCAACGATTCGTCGCTGATTCGTTCCAGACTCGTTCCAAAGGTTAAATCGCGCGCACTTTTGCCTGTTGCTCCAGCGAGGTTTTCCTATATGTCTGCGGTGGTCGGTACCCACATTGAAGGTCGCGCGTACGAGTGCTGTGAATGAATATCCAGCTAGATAGAAGCAACACGGTCTCCCTCGACGGGCGTGGCGTGACCGCTGTGTTGGGACCCACCAATACCGGCAAGACGCATATGGCGATCGAACGGATGGTGGCACACACCTCCGGCGTGATCGGTCTGCCGCTGCGTCTGTTGGCGCGCGAGGTCTATACGAAAGTCGCAGCCCGCGTGGGCGAGGCGAACGTTTCGCTCGTCACTGGCGAAGAGAAGATCATCCCGCCGGGTGCGCGCTATTCGGTCTGCACGGTGGAGGCTCTCCCGAGGTACACGGACGCCGCCTTCGTCGCCATCGATGAAGTTCAGCTCGCCGCCGACCTCGAGCGTGGCCACATCTTCACCGATCGCATCATTCACCTGCGCGGTCGTGAGGAGACACTTCTTCTCGGCGCCGCCACGATGCGCGGAATTCTCGAAAAGCTCTTCAAAGGCATCTCGATCATCAGCCGCCCTCGCATGTCGGTTCTGACCTATGCCGGGGCGAAGAAGATCACCCGGCTTCCGAACCGCTCGGCCATCGTCGCCTTTTCGGCCGACGAAGTCTATGCGATCGGCGAATTGATCCGCCGTCAGCGCGGTGGCGCGGCCATCGTGCTGGGCGCGCTGAGCCCGCGCACCCGCAACGCCCAGGTTGAGCTCTACCAGTCGGGCGACGTCGATTATCTCGTTGCCACTGACGCCATTGGCATGGGCCTGAACCTCGACGTTGACCACGTCGCCTTCGCGCAGAACAGCAAGTTCGACGGGTTCCAGTATCGCGACCTGACCGCGGCCGAACTCGCGCAGATCGCTGGCCGCGCTGGCCGCCACCTTCGCGATGGCACCTTTGGCGTCACCGGTCAGGTTGATCCGTTCCCGGACGCGCTGGTGGAAGCCATCGAGACACATCGCTTCGAGCCCGCCAAGGTCCTGCAATGGCGTTCTGCCGATCTGGACTTTGCGAGCATTGATGTGCTGAAAGCATCACTTGACCGTCCGCCTGCGATCGAAGGTTTGACGCGGGCATTGCCGACTGCAGACCTGCGCGTGCTGGAATTCCTGTCGCGAGACGAAGATGTCCGCGCGATGGCGCAAAGTCGTGAGCGGGTAGCGGCCCTCTGGGACGCCTGCGCCTTGCCGGATTACCGCAAGATCGCGCCTGCGCAGCATGCTGAAATCGTCGGCGCCATATTCAAGGATCTGGCGCAGCGTGGCCACGTGGACGAAGACTACATGGCCAACCAGGTTGCAAAAGCCTCATCGACTGAAGGTGAGATAGATACACTTTCGCAACGAATTGCGCAGATACGGACCTGGACCTTTGTCTCGCATCGTCCCGGCTGGTTGTCGAATCCGACACACTGGCAGGAAAAAACGCGCGATATTGAGGATAGACTATCGGACGCGCTCCATGAGAGATTGACGAAACGCTTCGTTGATCGCAGGACATCTGTGCTGATGAGGCGCCTTAGAGAGAACGCAATGCCTGAAGCAGAAATCAACCCGGCGGGTGAAGTGCTCGTTGAGGGACATCATGTTGGTGAAATGCAGGGATTCCGCTTCACAGCGGATCGGACTGCCGAAGGAGAGGACGCGCGCGCCGTCAAGGCTGCCGCGTTGAAGGCGCTGGCCGCAGAATTCGAGCTGCGCGCCGAACGGTTTGCAGCCGCTCCGAATGGCGATCTCGCCCTTGCATCGGATGGCATCCTGCGTTGGCTTGGCGCGCCCGTTGGTACGCTTGTTGCCACGGATGATGTGCTGAAGCCGCGTCTGGTGCTGCTCGCTGACGAGCAGCTGACCGGCCCAGCCCGCGACAAGGTTGCCGCGCGCGGTGAGCGCTTCGTCAACTTCCAGATCGAAAGCCAGCTGAAGCCGCTCCTCGATCTCCGCGATGCCGAGAGCCTCTCCGGTACCGCCCGTGGTCTGGCATTCCAGCTCGCCGAAAACTTCGGTGTTCTGAACCGTCGCGACGTGGCCGAAGAGGTCCGCTCGCTCGATCAGGATGCACGTGCAGCGCTGCGCCGCCTCGGCGTTCGCTTCGGCGCCTATCACATTTTCGTCCCCGCACTGGTGAAGCCCGGTCCGGCCGGCCTGGCAACGCTGCTCTGGGCGCTGAAGAACGATGCCCGCGACAAGCCGGGCTACGGCGATGTTGTTGCAGCACTGGCTGCCGGCCGCACGTCTTTCGTCACCGATCCGTCCTTCGAGCGGGCCTTCTACCGCCTTTCCGGCTTCCGCAATCTAGGCCGTCGCGCTGTTCGCGTCGACATCCTGGAGCGTCTGGCTGATCTGATCCGCCCGACCCTGGGCTGGAAGCCAGGTTCCGGCAAGCGTCCGGATGGCGCCTACGGCGGCGATGCCTTCGTGGTTACGCCGGCCATGATGTCGATCCTCGGTGCTACCGCCGAAGACATGGAAGCGATCCTCAAGGGCCTTGGCTACCGCGCTGAACCAAAGACGGCCGAAGAGGTGAACGCTCGCCTTGCAGAGTTTGATGCCGCCGCAGCACCTGCTGCTGAAGCGTCTGCCGAGGAAGAGACTGCCGCCAGCGAGCAGGCTGAAGCCCAGCCCGAACCCCAGACTGAGGGTCTCGTGACCGGCACCGGTCCGGCTCAGCCGCTGGATACGGTCCAGCCCGAAGCCACCGAATCGGCTGAAGTTGTTGAAGCTGCTGAAGCAACGCCAGCGGCAGAAGAAGCGCCCAAGCCGGTTCTCGTCTGGCGTCAGGGTCGTTTCGAGCGTCGTCAGCCTCCGCAGCGCGACCGCAAGGCCGCTGGCGCTGGCGAGGAAAAGCCGCGCGGCAAGGGCCGTCCGCGTCCTGCGCAGGGCGACCGCAATCAGGACCGCCAGGATCGTCCGAAGAAGCAGGATGCCCGCAAGGCCGAGCAGCGTCGTCCTCAGCGCGAGGAGCGTCCGGTCAAGATCGACCCTAATTCGCCATTTGCAGCATTGGCCGCTCTGAAGGACCAGCTGCGGAAATAGGAGCAAAACCCGCGTGACAGTCGAAGGACGCCAGAGAGTAGACAAATGGCTGTTCTTCGCGCGGGTTGTGAAGTCCCGAACCCTTGCCGCCAAGCTTGCGCAGGGTGGCAAGGTCCGCGTCAACCGCAACAAGATCGATCAGGCTTCGTATCAGATCAAGGTGGGGGACGTGCTCACCATCACGCTTGAGCGGCGCATCCTCATCTATCGGATCTTGGAGACCGGCGAGCGTCGCGGCCCGGCCCCGGAAGCCCGCCTTCTTTACGAAGATCTGTCTCCACCTGAGGAACCACGGGCTATCGTCGCCGTTGGACCGGTTCGTGATCCTGGATCAGGCCGCCCGACAAAACGCGACAGGCGTGCCCTGAACGCTCTTGACGACCAGAACTGAGGCTGCAGCCGCATCAGCAATTGCTTGAAAAAGCATACTGTTCCTGTGCGGCGTTCTGCAGCGCAATCTGTGTACTTGTCATGGCGCGATAAAGGGATTACGTCACCGCCATCGCTCGTTAAAAACCACCCGCGCAGGAGCACGAAATGACCTATGTCGTGACCGACAACTGCATTCGTTGCAAGTACATGGATTGCGTCGAGGTGTGTCCGGTCGACTGTTTCTACGAGGGCGAAAATATGCTTGTCATCCACCCGGATGAATGCATTGATTGCGGCGTTTGCGAGCCGGAATGCCCTGCGGAAGCCATCAAGCCGGATACCGAACCGGGTCTTGATCAGTGGCTGACGCTGAACGCAGAGTATGCGGAGAAGTGGCCAAACATTACGGTGAAGCGTGAACCTCCGGCGGATGCCAAGGAGATGGACGGCGTGGCTGGGAAGCTGGAAGCCTACTTCTCGTCGGAGCCGGGACAGGGCGACTGATTGCCCGTTTTGGAGCGCGCTAGCTCGGGCGCGTCGCAATGCCGCATGGATATAGGGTAGTAAGCTCTTGCTTCTGCCCTACATTTGCTATGCGCGACAAATTGAATCCTGCGCAAATTCATGTTAATATACGAGCACATGTCGGTAAAGAACGTCTTGATGGCGCAGGATAAATAATCACCAACCGTGGAGTACCCTGGTACCAAGGATGCTTGAACCTGGTCGTTGCGCGCAAGAGTTCCCCTGCCTCGGCAGACGAAACAAGTCAGCAAATCATCGTCACCGCGTTTAGTCATCTTCCCAGCATGACACCCCAGGTGGCTGGAGCGAGCGATAACCGCCGCCACCTACAATAGGAGTTTTAGGCGTATGGCAACCCAGCAGAAGAAAGTGGCACATAAGTCCGGGTTCAAGACAGGCGAATTCATCGTCTATCCTGCTCATGGGGTAGGCCAGATCGTGAACATCGAGAGCCAGGAAGTAGCGGGCCACTCTCTGGAGCTGTTCGTCATCGATTTCCAGAAAGACAAGATGCGCCTGAAGGTTCCGGTCGCCAAGGCCACCTCCAGCGGCATGCGCAAGCTTTCGGAAGAGGATTACGTCGAGCGCGCTCTCAAGATCGTGCAGGGCAAGGCCCGCGTAAAGCGCACCATGTGGTCGCGCCGTGCGCAGGAATACGATGCCAAGATCAACTCTGGCGATCTGATCCTGATCTCCGAGGTTGTCCGCGATCTCTACCGCGCTGACAACCAGCCGGAACAGTCCTACTCGGAGCGCCAGCTGTTTGAAGCCGCTCTGGACCGCATGGCCCGCGAAATTGCAGCCGTGAACGCCCTCTCCGAGACCGAAGCTGTCCGCCTCATCGAGGTCAACCTGGCCAAGGCTCCGCGCCGCGGCTCCAAGGCCGACGCTGACGGCGAAGACGCTGATAAGGACGAGAACGAAAAGGAAGAAGCAGCTTAATCCTGCCTGCTCTCCCATTCAGCAAAGCCGGGCCTCGTGCCCGGCTTTTTGTTTAGGGTGCCCCGCAACCTGGCGGGTGCGCCCGCGTGGAACCTTCTGCACGTCACGATGTTAAAGCTCATGCCCCACGGAGGCGATTGTCTCGCTTGTGTTAGCAGGAGCACATCATGCAGGAAGGCGGACGCAGGCTTATAAAAGCTGCTATGGCAGCTCCATATCTGGAGCGCGAAGAAGAACATCTCCTTGCCATACGGTGGAAGGAGGAAAAGGACGTCAAAGCACTCCACGGCATTACCAAGGCGCATATGCGGCTCGTAATCGCCATGGCAGGCAAGTTCCGCCACTTCGGTCTCTCGATGGCTGACCTTGTACAGGAAGGTCATGTAGGGCTGCTTGAGGCCGCGGCTAGGTTTGATCCTTCAAGAGACGTACGATTTTCGACCTATGCCAGCTGGTGGATCCGCGCTTCCATGCAGGATTACATCCTGCGTAATTGGTCTATCGTCCGCGGCGGTACGAGTTCCGTTCAGAAAGCACTGTTCTTCAATCTGAGGCGGCTCCGCGCCCGTCTGCAGCGGCTTGGCGGCGATGAACCCAGCGAAGAGATCTATCGCAAGGTGGCTGCCGCGCTCCACGTCACCCCGGCTGAAGTCTCCCGTATGGATATGCGGCTGGCAGGTGGTGATACCTCGCTCAACACGAAACTCAACGGCGACTCAGCTGCCGAACGCATCGAATTCCTCGTCAGCGAGGATCCGACGCCCGATCAGGTGGTATCGGAAACGATTGATAGCGAACGCCGCGCCATGTGGCTCAGCCAGGCGCTCGATACGCTCAATGGCCGTGAGTTGAAGATCGTGCGCGAACGCAGGCTGTCGGAAGATGGTGCAACGCTGGAGGCTCTGGGAGCTTCGCTGGGCATCTCGAAGGAGCGCGTGCGCCAGATCGAAACGCGGGCGCTGGAGAAGCTCCGGAGCGCGCTGGTTAAGCGCCATCCCGAACTCGCAAGCCACGCCAACTGAGTGAGCCCAATGGACGGCTCACCGGTCGGTGATGATCTTCACCTTGTCGCCGGCTGAAACATTCGCCCCCGGTCCAAGCCCGTTGATAACGCGGAACAGCTCGAGCTTCCGGCTTACCCCCGTCATCCTGTTGGCCAGGCTGGCAACGTTTTCTCCCGGAGCTACCGTTACGATACGGATGCGCAAGGGCTGCAAGGCGGCCACTTCGGAGGGCTTCAGCACCTGGAAGCTGCCGGCAATGCTCGAAGCCACCTGTTCAAGCCTGTTGCTGGAAAGCGGTGCGCCAGTGAGCAGCCGGTAGACCTGATCGCCCACCCGAACCACTGTCACGTTGAACTTCCACTGGTCCGCCTGCGCGGTTGCGGTTGCCGCTTCCTTGCCGCCGATGGTGATCGGCCGGATCGACGATACATCGACACCGGCAAGCCAGTTGCCGCGCAGGTAGTCCGTCATGGCAATCTTGCGGTCCACCGTGACTCCGTCGAAGCGGAAGGCGAGTTCGCCCGGCCCCGTGGCGATAACTTCGCCGGCTGAATTGTCGAGCTTGAAGTCCTCCGGAACAGAGAAGGCAATGCCGAGCGTCGGATGCAGGAAGCTGTTGCCGCGTACATAACCCTGTTCCGGCTTGTCGCCGAAGATCAGGCCGTCGATACCAGCCAGGAACTGCTCGCGATCCTTCGCGCCATAGCCGGGGGCGCCGAACTTCTGCGCGTGCTGTTGCGCGAGGTCGATGCGGCGCGGCGCGTTGGGGTGGCTGGCGAGGAAGTCGAGGCTCGCGTCGCTGGCGCCGCTAACGTCACGCAGCTTCTGGTAATTGTCCATCGAGCGCAGGAAGCGTGCCGCCGCATAGGGATCGAATCCGGCGCGGCCAACGGCGCGAATGCCGACGGTGTCGGCCTCGAGCTCCTGATTACGCGAGAACTGCGCAAGCTGCAGCTTGCCGCGGACCAACGCGGCCCGGGCACTTGGGTCGGTGCTCAGCACTTCCGTGACCACGCGATCGGCGATCTTCGCCTGAGCCTCCAGACGCTGCCGCTCCAGTCCGTGATTGGAGGTCACGTGGGCCATTTCATGCGCCAGAACAGCGGCCACTTCGGCGGAATCGTTGGCCAGCGCCAGGAGCCCGCGCGTCACGTAAAGAAAGCCGCCAGGCAGCGCGAACGCATTCACGTTCGGCGAATCAAGGATGGTGATGCGGTAGGTCTGCTCCGGATTGTCAGGGTCCAGCGTCAGCTTGCCGACGACGCGAGCGAGCATTCGCTCAAGCTTCGGGTCGGAATACTCACCGCCATAGGTCTGCAGGATCTTCGGATGCTGGCGCGCTGCGAGGCTTGCGACCCGGTCGCCGCGCATCACCGTGTCGACCGTGACAGCCGGATCCTTGGAAGCAGGCGTAAAATTCGATTCGAGGAGGTCGGTTGTCTGGCAGGCAGCTAGAAACGCCACCAGTGCACTGGCCGTGAGCAAGCGCTGATGTACGCCAAAAGCCTTGATTCCGCGGAACGTGGAAAAGCGGTGCGCCAGGGATTTGTCCTTTCGATGCAACACGAAGCCGCCCTACGATTCACCTAACAACTGCGTAGAGAGCAGGCAAGAAGCTGAATATCCTTCGTATTCATCGAAGTTCAGTTAACATTGCCAGCACTCGTCATACACCCCGTCCCCCGAGATAATCCGTCAGAGCAGATGGTGCACCTTCGCGCAGCAGTTCCTGAGTTGTTCCTGTGGCAACAATGTGGCCCTTTTCCAGAAAGACAAGCGTACGGGCGAGCCGCAGCGCATCCTGCGGGTCGTGTGTGACCATCAATATGGTCATTCCCTGCGACTGATGAAGTTCCTTGATCAGGTCCAGCATCTCATCTTTCAGCGCAGGCCCGAGCGACGCCAGAGGCTCGTCCAGCATGAGGATCGGGTTCTGCTGCACCAGCACGCGGGCAAGCGCTGCGCGCTGGCGCTCCCCGCCTGAAAGCGCTGATGGCAGACGATCCGCCTTTCCGCGCAGCCCGGTTCGTTCGATAGCGCTGGCCACAGCCTTCCGGTCCTTGGGGGAGAGCTTGAGCGAAGGTGAGCGACCGAGCCCGACATTCTGCTCCACCGTCAGATGCGGGAATAGATTGTTCTCCTGAAAAATCATGGAGACGCCCCGCTGGTGCGGCGGCAGCCCGGTGACGTCCCTGCCGTCTATGAGGATCTTACCGGAGTGAGGTTGCTCGAACCCCGCGACGAGATTGAGCAGTGTGCTCTTGCCCGAACCGCTTGGCCCCATGACCGAGACGATGTCGCCAGCCTCGACCTTGAGGTCGAACGCCAGCTGAGGTCCGTTCGGATAGGCGAAGCTGATTTTTTCAAGCGCGAGGCCGGCACTTTTCGGCGGCGATCCGTTAACGGGATGGAGCATCAGCGGCTGCACTTTCTCGCCCTGCCACATACATCAGGCTTAGACACAGGATCCCCACAAACAAGGCAATCCCCGCCGCATCGGCGGTTCGATAGCTCCCCATACGCTGCAGCAGGAGGTAGGGCAATGTCTGCACCTGGTCGCTGCCAAACAGCGCGATGACTCCAAGATCGCCAAGCGAGAGCGCCATGGCAAAGGCAAAGGCCAGCAAGGCTGGTCGTCGCATCGGCGGCCAATCTATGAGCCGGAGACGGGCAAAACCGGCTATTCCGAGCGAAGAGCAGAGCTTTTCATGACGGTGGCTTGCGGCATCATGGGCGGGTCGGATGATGCGTACGGCAAAGGGCAGCGCCATCACCGCGTTCACCCATGCCACCATGATTGGCGCGACGCTGAAGACATCGACCGAAGTTCGCAGCAGCACGAACCAGCCCGCACCCAGCACGATCGGCGGGATGACCAGCACCATCAGCACGCCGCCATCTGTGAGATGCTCGAAGAAGCCGGCGCTTGATCCGCGCCGCTTCAGTTCCAGCGATCTGCGCGCCGCAACCAGCCCGAATGCCAGGAGGACGCTTAGCCCCGCTGCCACGAATGCAAGCGCCAGACTCACGAGTGTCGCCCGCTGCACCGCCGGATCCATCGCGAGCCGCGCGAGGTCAGCTTTCAACCCAGCCAAAACGATGGTGACGATGGGGCTTCCGACGAACAGCAAAGCGAGCGCGATGATCGTATGGTTCAAGATGCGCTCTAACCGGCCTGGGAAGAGCAGCCGACGCGAACCGATGGGCAGATGGGTATCACCGGTCAGAACCGCGCCGAAGCGCGTCAGCAGCCACAGGATGGCGCTTGTGAGCATTAGCTGCACCAGGGTCAGAACGATGGCGCGTTGCGGATCAAAGTCGAAACGCAATGCCTGATAGATCGCAACTTCGAGCGTCGTGGCTCCCGGTCCGCCACCGAGCGTCAGGACGATCGTGAAGGAAGTTACGCAAAGCAGGAAGACGAGCCCCGCCACGCCCGGGATGGCCGAGCGCAGCACCGGCCATTCTACGAAGCGGAAAGACGCCATTCCGCCCATTCCGAGCTGTGTGGAGAGACGCCACTGATGCGACGGAATGGTCTCCAGCGCCGCCAGAAACAGCCGCGTGGCCATCGGCATGTTGAAGAAGACATGCGCGAGCAGAATGCCGGAAAGGCCGTAGGTCCCGGGCCACCGCCAGTCGAACAGGGCGGAGATTGCCGGAGCAAGATACCCTGCACGTCCATAGAGCGCGAGGATCCCGATGACGGCCACGATCGCGGGCAGGGCAAGCGGCACCGCAAAGAGCTGCAGGATCAGTTTGCGGCCCGGAAACGATGGGTGCCGCACGAAGGCGCGCGCTACCAGCAGCGCTGGTCCTATGGAGAGCACGGTCGAGAGCACGGCCTGCCATAGCGTGAAGCGCGCAATCCGGAATAGATAGCCATCGAAGACCGCGAGCGTCTGGCCGGTGCTACGCAGCCCCTCCTGCAGCAAACCGAGGAGCGCACCAAACACCAGCACGCCCATGAACGCCAGCGCAAACGCGCCAGCGGCAATCCGGCGATTGAAGCGCATGACTTACTTGCTCATCACGGCAAGCCACTCATCCACCCACGCCTTACGCTTTTCGGCGACTTCCTGCGGGTCAAAGAGCAGCGTCTTCGACGGCTTGATCAGCGCATCAAAGGCCGGATGGAGCGGCTTCGAGGTCTCGCCGGCCGGGAACATCCAGTTGGTCTCAGGGATCACGTCCTGGAACCCAGGCCCCTGCATGAACTCCAGAAACTGCTTGGCGAGCGGGTTCTGCGCACCCTTTTTCGTCTGCGCAGCGACCTCGATCTGCAGATAGTGCCCCTCGGAGAAGGCGATCGCCTCGTAGCGCTGCGTATCGTCCTCGATCACATGATACGCGGGTGAGGTCGAATAGGAGAGCACCATCGGCGCTTCACCATTGGTGAACAGGCCGTAGGCCTCGCTCCAGCCAGGTGTCACCGTCAGTACCTTCTCCCGCAGCTTTTCCCATGCCTGAGCGGCATCTTCGCCATAGACGGATTTCACCCAGAGCAGCAGTCCCAGCCCGGGCGTCGAGGTTCGCGGATCCTGAATGAGGATCTTCAGGTCGTTTTCTGCCTCCACCAGTTCCTTCAGTGACTGGGGTGGCGTCTCGCCGGAGTCCTTATTCAAGATAAATGCGAAATAGCTATAGTCGTATGGTACGAAGACATCATCGGAGGAACCGCCCGGAACCTCGATCCGTGACACATCGGTACCATGCGGCGCGAACAGCCCGGTCGCCTTGGCTTCGTGCGTGAGGTTCGTATCAAGCCCTAGGATGATGTCGGCCTTGCTGCCTTCGCTTTCAAGGCGGAGACGGTTCAGCAGTGCGACACCATCCGAAACCGAAACGAACTCCACGTCGCAGCCGCATTCGGCTTCGAACGCTTTTTCCACCTGCGGGCCAGGGCCCCAGTCGGCCGTGAAGCTTTCGTAGGTGTAGATGGTGAGCTTCTGCGTGTCCTGCGCAGCCGCAAGGCCTGCGGCAGCAAAGGAGACACCGGCGGCCAGAAGAGCAGTCGTGAAAAGCCTGCTATGTCGGGAATATGCGTCGTCAGTCATTCTTCTAATCCCTCCGCCGGTACGAGCCGGATCAGGTTCAGCGGGTTGGCACGTTCGCCTCTCAGCCGTACTGCACCACGCAGACGGGCACCCCGTTAGATGGCTCGAAGGATAAGCATACGTCCTCTGCCGTGCAAGGTGGGTAGATCGCATAACAAAAGGGCAGGCCCGGAGGCCCGCCCTTCGATTTGGCAAATGTACGAGTGCTGCTTAGGCAGCGAGATCGCGCAGAACGTACTGCAGGATGCCGCCGTTCTTGAAGTACTCGAGCTCGTCCAGCGTATCGATGCGGCAGAGCAGCGGAACTTCCTTCACCGAACCGTCGGCGAAGGTGATCTTGGCGGTCATCGTCGCGCGTGGCTTGATGTTCTCGATGCCATCGATCTCAACGATTTCGTCGCCCTTCAGGCCGAGTTCCTTCCAGCTCGTCTCCTCAGCGAAGACGAATGGAATTACGCCCATGCCGACGAGGTTCGAGCGGTGAATACGCTCGAAGGACTGAGCGATCACAGCGCGAACGCCGAGCAGGTTGGTGCCCTTGGCAGCCCAGTCGCGGGACGAACCGTTGCCGTATTCGACGCCAGCGAAGATGACGAGCGGAGTGCCTTCCTGCTTGTATTGCATGGCGGCGTCGTAGATCGGCATCTCTTCCTTGGAAGGATAGTGGATCGTGTAGCCGCCCTCGCGTCCATTCTCACCCAGCATGTGGTTGCGGATGCGGATGTTGGCGAAGGTACCGCGCATCATCACTTCGTGATTGCCGCGGCGGGTACCGTACTGGTTGAAGTCGGCGACGGAAACGCCGTTTTCGAGCAGGTAGGAACCAGCCGGCGAAGCAGCCTTGATCGAACCGGCCGGCGAAATGTGGTCGGTCGTGATCTTGTCGCCGAACAGGCCGAGGATGCGTGCACCCTTGATCGAGCCTGCTGCCTGCGCCGTCTTGCCCATGCCCTCGAAGTAAGGCGGGTTCTGCACGTAGGTCGACTTGTCGTCCCAGGCGTAGGTCTGGCCGCTTGGAGCATCCAGCGCCTGCCAGTTCTCGTCGCCCTTGAACACGTCGGCGTACTTGGAGGAGTAGAGCTCACGCGTGACGTTGTTGGCGATGAACTCCTGCACTTCGGCGGAGGTCGGCCAGATGTCGCGCAGGTAAACCGGGTTGCCGTCCTGATCTTCGCCCAGCGGCTCCGTGGTCAGGTCCTTCGTGACGGTACCGGCGAGCGCATAGGCAACGACCAGCGGCGGCGAAGCAAGGTAATTCGCCTGGACATCCGGAGAAACGCGGCCTTCGAAGTTACGGTTGCCGGAAAGAACGGCAGCACCGATCAGGCCCTTCTCGTTGATGGTCTTCGAGATCGCCTCAGGCAGCGGACCGGAGTTACCGATACAGGTGGTGCAGCCGAAGCCAACCAGGTTGAAGCCGAGCTGGTCGAGCTCTTCCTGCAGACCGGCCTTTGCGAAATACTCGGCAACGACCTGCGAGCCGGGAGCAAGCGAGGTCTTGACCCACGGCTTGCGCTTCAGGCCACGACGGTTCGCGTTGCGTGCCAGAAGGCCAGCAGCCATCAGCACGCTCGGGTTCGAGGTGTTGGTGCAGGAGGTGATTGCAGCGATCACCACGTCGCCATGGCCGAGGTCGAAGTTTTCGCCCTCAACGGCATAGCGCTTCGCGGTGTCGACGGTCTTCTTGTACTCGGCTTCGAGCGCCTTGGCGAAATTGCCAGCGATATCCTCCAGCGGCAGGCGGCCTTCCGGACGCTTCGGGCCAGCCATGGACGGAACGACGTCGCCGAGGTCGAGCTCGAGGATTTCGGTGAAGACCGGATCCTGCATGTCCGCATCGCGCCACATGCCCTGAGCCTTCGAGTAGGCTTCAACCAGCTCGATCTGCTCGCGCGGACGGCCCGACGTCTCGAGGTACTTGATGGTCTCGCCGTCAACCGGGAAGAAGCCGCAGGTTGCGCCGTATTCCGGAGCCATGTTGCCGATGGTTGCGCGGTCGGCGGCGGTGGTGTTGGCAAGGCCGGGACCGAAGAACTCGACGAACTTGCCGACAACGCCCTTCTTGCGCAGCATCTGCGTGACGGTCAGCACGAGGTCGGTCGCGGTGACGCCTTCCTTGAGCTTTCCGGTCAGCTTGAAGCCGATGACTTCCGGCAGAAGCATGGAAACCGGCTGGCCGAGCATGGCAGCTTCAGCCTCGATGCCGCCAACGCCCCAGGCCAGAACGCCAAGGCCGTTCACCATGGTGGTGTGGGAGTCGGTACCGACGCAGGTGTCGGGGTAGGCGAGGTGCACGCCGTCTTCTTCACGGGTCCAGACAACGCGGGAGAGGTACTCGAGGTTGACCTGGTGGCAGATGCCGGTGCCGGGCGGAACGACGCGGAAGTTGTCGAACGCCTGCTGACCCCACTTCAGGAAGCGGTAGCGCTCGCCGTTGCGCTCGTACTCGAGCTCGACGTTGCGGTCGAAGGCGCGGGGGCTGCCGAATTCGTCGACGATGACCGAATGGTCGATGACGAGGTCGACGGGTACCAGCGGGTTGATCTTCTTGGGATCGCCGCCGAGAGCCACCATTGCGTCGCGCATTGCGGCGAGATCTACAACGGCGGGAACGCCGGTGAAGTCCTGCATCAGCACGCGTGCGGGCGAGTAGGCGATTTCAACGCCTGCGGTGCCGCGGTCGGAAAGCCAGGCGGCAACAGCCTCGATGCTCTCCTTGGTGACGGCGCGGCCGTCTTCCTTGCGGAGCAGGTTCTCCAGCAGCACCTTCATGGAGAAGGGCAGGCGGGAAACGCCGGCAAGGCCGTTCTTCTCAGCCTCTTTCAGGTCGTAGTAGGTGAATTCCGTCTGGCCGACCTTGATCGTCCTACGGCAATTGTAACTGTCAAGAGACATAGACACGTGCGATCCTATCCTTGTCGTTTCATCCCGATCGGGAACGGACATCCTGAGACACGGGTGCAAAGGTTGCGGGTACGGCCATTTCCGCTGTCCGCTCCCTGCGTCTCAAGCCGTTAAAGGCGGCTCGCGCGCAGTCATCGGTTCAAAGAGGGTCACACCGGCCGCTGGCGTGTTGACCGCCATATAGAGAATTTTGCAAAAGAGTTCCATACCGGAAAACCGTTCTGGCGGTTACGCTTAACGATTCCAGACAATTCTCATTGAAACGGGAGAAAACATGCGCCTTGCCGTGACAAACCTCAGCGGTGAACGCGGTGGGGAGCTGATTTTTTCGGACCTTTCGTTCGAGGTTGGAGCCGGATCTGCCGTTCTGGTGACCGGTCCGAACGGTGTCGGAAAGTCCACGCTGTTGCGAATCATCGGCGGGCTGCTTCCGTCCTCTGACGGCGCGATCGAGTTTTCCGGCGGCGGCGAGGCCTGGCCCAACGCTGGTGCGGCCGCCCATTACCTCGGCGCGACCAATGCCATGAAGCCCGCTCTCACCGTCGAGGAGAACCTCTCCTTCTGGCGCTCCTTCCTGGGCGAGCATCTTTGCACCGTTGATGAAGCACTGGAGCAGGTAGGCCTGCTCGATATCGCCCACCTTCCGTTCGGCTATCTCTCGACCGGACAGCGTCGCCGGGTGGCGATCGCCCGTCTCGTCATGTGCTACCGCCCGCTCTGGCTGTTGGATGAGCCGACGTCTGGCCTCGACAAGCGCTCCGAAGCCAAGTTCACCGAACTGATGCGCCAGCATCTGGCGGGCGGCGGGTTGATCGTGGCGGCAACGCATCTGCCGTTGGGGCTCGAAAATTCGCAGGAACTGCAGATGGTGGCGAACCGATGAAGCGCCGTTTCTCTTCCTCTCGCATCCGGAGCGCCTGAGATGTTCTCACTCTACATGCGGGACTTGAAGCTTGCCGGCCGCGCTGGCAGCGGCGCGCTGACCGGAGCGCTGTTCTTCCTCGCGGTCGTTGCCGTGATCCCCTTCGGCGTTGGCCCGGACCTGAACCTTCTCGCCCGCATCGGCCCTGCGATCCTCTGGATCGGCGCGCTGCTTGCAAGCCTGCTCGGCCTTGACCGTATGTTTCAGGCCGACGCGGAGGATGGCTCGCTCGACCTGCTGCTGATGGCCGATAGCCGCCACATGCTGGCACTGACGGTTTTCACCAAGTGCCTCGCCCACTGGACGACGAGCGTTCTGCCGCTGGTGGTGATCTCACCGCTCCTCGGCCTCTTCATGAACGTGCCGCCAGTCGGCCTCCTCGCTGTCACCCTGACGCTGCTGGTGGGAACGCCTGCGATCACCTTCATCGGCGCTGTCGGTTCGGCGCTGACGGTTGCCCTGCCACGCGGCGGGCTTCTGGTTTCCGTCCTCATTCTGCCGCTCGTGGTGCCGGTACTGGTCTTTGGCGTGGCGGCAGCCCGGGGTGCCATGGCCGATCCGGACCCGTTCCTGCCGCCGTTCCTGATCCTCGCGGCGCTGACGATCTTCTTCTCGGTTCTGGGACCGTTTGCGGCATCAATGGCGCTTCGCAACGCCGACTAGGACCAGTCCACACGTCAAAGTGACCATTGCTTTGAGCGGTGCGGCAATTCAAAGTATTTGCAGCCGCTATCCGGGGGGACTATTTACAGCCACATGACCGATACAGCGAAGAAATCATCCGGCATCATGGCCTTTGCAAACCCGACGCGTTTCATTTCGCTGTCGGATGCGCTGCTGCCCTGGTTGGTTGGCTCGGCCCTGCTGCTGCTGGCAGTGGGCTTTTACATGGCATTTGCCGCCCCTGAGGATTACCAGCAGGGCATCACCGTCCGCATCATGTACATTCACGTGCCTTTCGCGTGGTTGTCCATGTTCTGCTACACGCTGATGTCGCTCTCGGCGCTTGGTACGCTGATCTGGAAACATCCGCTTGCAGATGTGTCCCTCAAGTCCGCAGCACCCATCGGAGCCACCTTCACCGCGCTGGCACTGATCACCGGTTCGATCTGGGGCAAGCCCATGTGGGGCACGTGGTGGGTGTGGGACGCGCGTCTGACCTCGGTCTTCGTGCTCTTCCTGATGTACCTTGGCATCATCGCGCTGACGCGGGCGCTCGATGATCAAGGCCGCTCGGCCCGCGCTGCCGCGATCCTGACGCTGGTGGGCTTCATCAACATCCCTATCATCAAGTTCTCGGTCGACTGGTGGAACACCCTCCATCAGCCCGCATCGGTTCTGCGTCTCGATGGCCCGACCATCCACCCGAGCATGCTCTGGCCGCTTCTCATCTGCGCCATTGGCTTCACGCTGCTCTTCAGCAGCCTGCACATCATGGCCATGCGGACCGAAATCTGGCGACGCCGGGTGACGACCATGCGCAGGCTTTCTGCGCGTCGGGCTGAAGGAGCCGCACAGTGAGCCATTTTGCCTATGTGACCGCCGCCTACGCGATAACCGTGCTGGCGCTTGTGGGCCTCGCCGGCTGGATCCTTGTCGACCAGAGTAGCCAGAAGCGCGCGCTTGATGATCTGGAACGGCGTGGCGTTCGACGCCGCTCCGAAAACCGCGAGGCATCCTGATGGCTGCTGAAGGAGAACGTCCCTCCCGCCGTCGCGGGCTTATGTTTCTTCTGCCGCTGGTGATCTTTCTCGCCCTGTCGGCGGTCTTCCTGCTGCAGCTTCTGTCTGGCCGTGACATCTCGGTCGTACCCTCGGCGCTTATCGGCCAGCCGGCGCCTCTGACCAAGCTGGAGCCGCTGGAAGGAACCAAGCTGCCCGGCTTCGATGCCGGGATGTTCAAGGGGAAGGTTACGCTGGTGAACGTCTGGGGTTCCTGGTGCGTCCCCTGCCGGCAGGAGCATCCCATGCTCATGGAGCTGGGGCAGGACGAGCGCTTCCAGATCGCCGGCATCAACTACAAGGACCAGCCGCAGAACGCCCTGCGCTTCCTTGGCGAGCTCGGCAATCCCTATGATCTGATTGGCGTCGACGAGAACGGCCGCGCGGTGATCGACTGGGGCGTCTATGGTGTTCCGGAGACCTTTGTCGTCGGACCCGACGGCACCATCCTCTACAAGCACGTCGGCCCGCTGACGCAGCAGGCAATTCTGGAAAAGATCCTGCCCGAGGTCGACAAGGCATTGGCCGCCCCGGCCTCCTGACCCTTCCGCTAAACTCGTATCAGACCGCCAAAACAAAAAGCGCGGCGTTTGACGGCCGCGCTTTTCTAAATTCCTATGCAGGACGTAGCGGTTAAGCCGCCGACGCCTTCTGCTTCTCGAAGCGCTTGCGCTCGTTCGGGTCGAGGTAGAGCTTGCGCAGACGGATCGACTTCGGCGTAACCTCAACCAGCTCGTCGTTCTGAATCCAGGACAGTGCCCGCTCCAGCGTCATACGGATCGGAGGAGTAAGCTTGACGGCTTCGTCCTTGCCTGCGGCGCGGATGTTGGTCAGCTTCTTGCCCTTCAGAACGTTGACTTCCAGGTCGTTGTCACGGTTGTGGATGCCGATGATCATGCCCTGATACACCTTGGCGCCTGGATCGATGACCATCGGGCCACGCTCTTCCAGGTTCCACAGTGCGTAGGCCACAGCTTCACCACTATCGTTGGAGATCAGCACGCCGTTGGTGCGGCCATCGATCTCGCCCTTGTAGGGCTGGTAGCTGTGGAACAGGCGGTTCATGATTGCCGTGCCACGCGTGTCGGTCATCAGTTCCGACTGGTAGCCGATCAGGCCGCGGGTCGGAGCATGGAACACGAGGCGCTGGCGATCGCCGCCCGAAGGACGAAGCTCGACCATGTCTGCCTTGCGCTCGGACATCTTCTGCACGACCACGCCCGAATGCTCTTCATCGACGTCGATGACGACTTCTTCGATCGGCTCCAGCAGCGTGCCGTCTTCGCCGTTCTTCATGACCACGCGGGGACGGGAAACTGCGAACTCGAAGCCTTCACGGCGCATCGTTTCGATCAGAACTGCAAGCTGAAGCTCACCACGGCCAGACACGAAGAACGAATCCTTGTCGGCGGCTTCCTCGATCTGCAGGGCAACGCTGCCTTCAGCTTCGCGCAGCAGACGGTCGCGAATGACGCGGCTCGTAACCTTGTCGCCTTCGGTGCCGGCGAGCGGCGAGTCGTTGACGATGAAGCTCATCGTAACGGTCGGCGGATCAATCGGCTGTGCCTTGAGCGGAATGGTTACGGACGGATCGACAAAGCTGTCGGCCACGGTGCCCTTGGAAAGGCCGGCGATCGCGACGATGTCGCCTGCAATTGCCTCGTCAATCGGCTGACGCTCGAGACCACGGAAGGCGAGGATCTTGGAAATACGGCCCGTTTCGAGCACCTTTCCGTCCTGACCCAGGACCTTGATGGACTGGTTCGGCTTTGCCGAGCCGGAAAGAACGCGGCCGGTAATGATGCGGCCCAGGAAGTTGTTGGCTTCCAGGATCGTACCGATCATGCGGAACGGGCCTTCTTCCACCTTGGGCTCAGGCACGTGCTTGAGCACCAGGTCGAAAAGGGGTCCAAGACCCTCATCCTTCGGACCTTCCGGGTTGACGTTCATCCAGCCGTCGCGGCCTGAACCGTAGAGAACCGGGAAATCGAGCTGTTCGTCGGTAGCGTCCATGGCTGCGAAGAGGTCGAACACTTCGTTCAGCACTTCTTCAGCACGGGCATCCGGACGGTCGATCTTGTTGATCGCCACGATCGGGCGAAGGCCCACCTTCAGCGCCTTGCCAACCACGAACTTGGTCTGTGGCATCGGGCCTTCGGCGGAGTCCACCAGCAGCACCACGCCGTCAACCATGTTCAGGATGCGCTCGACCTCACCGCCGAAGTCGGCGTGTCCGGGCGTGTCGACGATGTTGATGCGGGTGTCGCCCCACTCAACGGAGGTCGCTTTGGCCAGAATGGTGATGCCGCGTTCGCGCTCGATGTCGCCGGAATCCATGGCGCGTTCATCAACGCGCTGGTTCTCACGTACCGAGCCAGATTGGCGTAGCATTGCATCTACGAGTGTAGTCTTCCCATGATCAACGTGGGCAATAATCGCAATATTGCGGAGTTTCATTGGTTCTCTTTGAGGGTCGCCGCGCGCAGCGCAGGCGCACGAATGGTTTTCTATGGCGCGCTCATACAGCTTTTTTTGCGCCTGCGAAAGAGCACTAAGCCAGCCAACAGCTAGGGAATATTTGTGCTGAGGCCATGAACTTCAAGGGCTTGCGTTGCAAGTTGCGGTTTTTGTTCAAAAAAGTTCCGCAACCACGGCCGATGCAGAGCGCCGGATTTTTTTCGCCGCAGCTTATTCGCAGTGGGTCCGAGCCTCGGTTTGAGGTTGGAATCCGGTCACTCACGCTTCATCCATTCGTAGCAGAGAACCGCAATCTACACTGTAATGTGTGTGACACAAGGTATTCACCGCTGTCGATACCCGTCACATCAAGTATAAGCCCGGCATGATGGCTGGATCATGCCGGGCATTGCACAAGGCAATAACTTAGAGGAGGCCTCTCTTCTCCATCATGGCCTCGGGGCTGGGCATCCGGCCCCGGAAAGCCTTGTAGAGCGCCTCGGGATCTTCGGAACCGCCCGCCGAATAGATGTAGCGGTGGAGTTTCTCCGCAATTTCCGGATTGAACGCGTCGCCGGTCTCCTCGAAGGCGCGGAATGCATCGGCATCCAGAACCTCCGACCACATGTAGGAATAGTAGCCGGCGGAATAGCCGTCGCCGGTGAAGACGTGGAGGAAGTGCGGCGTTGCGTGACGCGTCGGAATGGCTGCCGGTGCCCCGAGCTTTTCCAGAGCTTCCGTCTCGAAGGTGAAGGGATCTTCCGGAGCGCTTTCGCGTGAGTGGAATTCCATGTCGACCAGCGCCGAAGCTGTAAACTCCACGGTCGCGAAGCCTGCATCGAAGTTGCGGGCAGCGCGCATCTTGTCCACCAGCTCCATCGGAATTGCCTCGCCGGTTTCGACATGGCGGGCGTGGGCCTGCAGAACCTCAGGCACCGTAAACCAGTGCTCGAAGAGCTGCGACGGCAGCTCGACGAAATCGCGCGAAACGGATGTGCCGGAGATGGACGGCCAGGTCACGTTGCTCAGCATCCCGTGCAGCGCATGGCCGAACTCGTGGAACAGCGTCCGCGCATCATCGACCGAGAGCAGCGCCGGCTTGCCTGCCGAGGGCTTTGCGAAATTGCACACGTTGTAGATGATCGGCTCCTGTCCGTCGCCGAGCTTGTAGCCCGACTGCAGCGCGCTCATCCAAGCGCCCGACCGCTTAGAGGGACGGTTGAAATAGTCGGCGAGGAAGAGGCCGCGGCGCGAGCCATCGGCGTTGCGCACGATGAAGGTGCGGACGTCCTCATGCCATCCCGGAATGCCCTTCTGTTCCTCGAAGGTGAGGCCGAACAGACGCTTCGCCACATCGAAGGCAGCGGTGATCACGCCTTCCAGCGACAGGTACGGTTTCAGCGCTCCGTCGTCGAAGTCGAACTTCTCGGACCGCAACTTCTCGGAATAGTAGCGCCAGTCCCACGCGGCGATGGCGTGGTTCTGTCCTTCCGCAGCGGCCAGACGCTGCAGTTCCTTCTGCGTCTCCGCAGCCTTCTCCTTTGCCTTCTCCCAAACCGGCAGCAGCAGGTTTATGACGTTGGCAGGCGTCTTGGCCATCGTGTCGTCGAGCTTGTAGGCGGCAAAGGTCTCATAGCCGAGAAGCTTGGCCTTTTCCGCCCGTAGTTCCAGCGTGCGCTGCACGATGGCCTTGTTGTTTGCCTCGCCGTCGTTGGCGCCGCGCGAGGTGAATGCCTTCAGCACTGTCTCGCGCAGATCGCGGCGGGAAGAGCTGGCAAGGAAAGGCTCGGCAATGGAACGCGAGAGGGTAACGGCATAGCGGCCGGCCTGTCCGCGCTCGGCAGCCGCCGAAGCCATGGAGTTCTTCAGCGCTTCCGAAATGCCCTCAAGATCCTTTTCATCAAGGAACAGCGCCCATGAGCTTTCGTCAGCGAGCACGTTCTGGCCGAACTGGGCGCCGAGCGTTGCAAGCTCTTCGTTGATAACGCTCAGCCGTGCCTTGGCATCCGCATCGAGCTTGGCACCGCCCCGGACGAACCGCTTCCAGGTCTTTTCCAGTACCCGCATCGTTTCCTTGTCGAGGCCGAGCGCGTTGCGCTGCTCGTAGAGTGCGTCGATCCGGCCGAACAGATCGGGATTCATGAAGATGCGCGAGACATGGCGGGCCATGAGCGGAGAAATTTCGCGCTCGACCCTCTGGATCGCCGGGTTGGTGTGCGCACCGGCAAGGCACCAGAAGATGGATGATACCCGGGAGAGAGCTTCGCCCGCGAGTTCCATAGCCGCCAGCGTGTTCTCGATCGTCGGCGCATCTGGGTCGCTGGCGATGGCTTCGATCTCGGCTTCATGGGCAGAAAGCGCCGCGCGGAAGACAGGCTCAAACTCCTCCTCGCGCACCTGGGTGAAGTCGGGCAGCCCGAGCGGTCCATTCCAGGCGGTCAGTGGATGGTCGTTGAGGTTCAGGTTCGAAACTGTCATGGAAAATCTCGATGTGCAGCGTTGCGTTATGTGCTCTCATCTAGGCGTTCGGGTGGCCGACCTGCAATACTTGACTTGGTGTACGTCATCCGACATGGTCATGTGAAATATTGCTTATTAATTATTTCCAGGATTGTTTTCATGCCGAACCGCATTGATCCGGATGGCATCGGATTTCTCATCGGTGATCTCTCCCGCATGATACGTGCAGACATCGATCGCAGGATCGAGGCGGCCGGCATAGGATTGACACCTGGCGAGGCTCGCACGCTGGCCTATATCGCCCGATATGGCCAAGGGCGGCAGAACATGCTTGCCGAGCGCATGGGCTTGGAAGCGATGACGCTCAGCAGCTACCTCGACCGGCTGGAGCGTCAGGGTTTCGTCCAGCGCACAACCGATCCGTCGGATCGTCGCGCCAAGATCGTGGAACTGACGCACGCTGCAGAAGCTGCGTTGGAGACGATTTTCCGCGTGGCGGATGAAGTTCGGCTGCGCGCCCGGGGCAATATGAACGAAGAAGAATGGCATCTCCTTCACGAACAGTTGAAGGAGATCCGGGACAATTTCTCTGCCGACTGAGTCGGCATCCAACGGAAGGCAAAGGAATGAATTTGCATCAGGGGGGCGGGACGACCTCGGCTCCGCTTATGAGTGAGCGGAAAGTCAGTCTCATTGGTGCAATGCTTGTAGCCATCGGCCCTGTGTCCATGGCGCTCTATACCCCGGCGATGACCGAGATCGTTCATGCTTTCGGCACCACGGAAGCCGCCGTGAAGATGACGCTGTCGACCTACTTCGCCGGCTTTGCCATCGCCCAGCTCTTCTGCGGCCCGCTGTCTGATGCGTTCGGTCGCCGACCGGTCGTGATTGGCTTCATGGGTATCTATGCGATCGCCAGCCTGATCGCCCTGTTCTCCCCAACCATCGAGATCCTGATCCTCTCCCGCTTCCTGCAGGGCATCGGGGCTGCTGCCGGTGTGGCCGTCTCCCGTGCGATCGTCCGGGACCTCTTCACGCGTGAGCAGTCAGCTCGGATCATGAATCTCATCGGCGTGATCCTCTCCATTGGCCCGGCCGTGTCGCCAACCATTGGCGGATTGATGATGGAACTCGCCGGCTGGCACTCCATCTTCTTCCTGATGCTTGGTTTCGGCTTTCTCATCACCATGGTGGCCAAGTTCGCGATGGTGGAGACGGCGCCCAACCGCGATCCTTCCCGCGCAAGCCCCAAGGGCCTCTACAAGGCCTATTCCACCCTGTTCCGCACGCCTTACTTCATCGGCACGGCGTTCATCATGGCGGGAACTTCCGGCGCGCTTTACACGCAGGCGACCGTGATGCCGTTCGTGCTGATGGATCGCGTCGGCCTCTCGCCCACCCAGTTCGGCCTTGGAATGCTGGTACAGTCGGGCACGTTCTTCGTCGGCACCCTAACGGTGCATTTCCTGATGAAGCGAGTGAAATCCGGTCAGCTCGTTCCTGTCGGGCTGAGCTTCATCGCCATCGGCAGCATTTCGCTGCTGTTGATCCTCAACACGATGGAGCCATCGTTCCTGCGCGTGATGCTGCCGTCAGCGACATTTGCCTTCGGCATCGCCTTCGTGATGCCCTTCATGATGACGGCATCCATGGCGCCGTTCCCGCACATGGCTGGGTCGGCATCGGCACTGACAGGATTTACGCAGATGAGTGCCGGATTGTTGGGCGGTGTAATTTGCGCTCTGATCGGGGACCCGGTCGTTGCCATGAGCTTTGTTGTGCCCGGCATGGGCGCCATGGCGGTCACGTCATGGCTGCTGTGGCGGCGGCTGCCAGAGCCGGCGCAGCGCGTTTCGTAGCCAGACAAATCGGATTAGCGGGGGAACGTTATCTGCCACCCCGCATATGTTCTAATCGAGGCTGGGACGCTCGAAATCGCCGCTCTTTGGGTCCATGACCCAGAGTTCGCCGGTGGAGATGTCGAACCACGCGCCATGGAGACGCAGGCGGCCCTTTTCCTCCAGGATCTTCACGCACGGGAAGGTGCGCAGGTTGGCAAGCTGATAGCGGATGGAGATCCGCTCCAGCGTCGTCTGCCGCTCTGCTTGCGTCAGCAGGCCGTTCCCAGCGATCGCTTCCGCCGCCGGGGCCAACATGCTCATCCACTTGCCGATGAAGTCACCGGGTGACAGCGGCTGTGCCGAAGGATTGAGTGCCGCGCCAATACCGCCGCAGCGGCCATGGCCCATGACGACGATGTCCTGAACCTTGAGCACCTGGACCGCGAACTCCAGCGCGGCGGACGTGCCGTGGTGGCTGCCATCCGGCGTATAGGGCGGGATGATGTTGGCGACGTTGCGCACCACGAAGAGTTCGCCCGGTCCGGCGTCAAAGATCGTCTCCGGTGCGGCGCGGGAGTCGCAACAGGCTATGATCAGAGTGCTTGGTGACTGTCCTTCGCGCGCCAGCGTCTGGTAGCGCTTGCTTTCGGTGGTGAAACGGCCCGACATGAAGTTGCGGTAGCCGTTGAGCAAATGTGCGGGTAGATGGGTCATGGTCAGCCGAAATAAACCTGTTCTGGTTCAGCGACAAGGCAGTTTTTACGCTGCCGGACGAAGCTCATGCAAGCGAAGTCAGCAGCCAGAACGCCGCGACCACTGCCCCGATCACGGCGAGCACGCGGCCAATCCTGCGGCCCCAGAACTCCATCGCGTCAGCGGGTGCTGGCTCACCACCCGGTCGGGAGATCGACGGCATCCCTCCCAGAACGATGGATTGAGAATCTCGTTCCACCTGCTTCAGGATATTCGCCGCTTCCCGCTCAGCGTCGGATGGGGAACTATTTTCTCTCTGCATCATCTTCCGTTTGGGCTACAATGATGGTCGATGGAGTAATCGAGCCCGGCGCTTCGACTGGTGCGCATCTCCCCATCAGCAGGAATACGTCGGACCGCACCTGGGATCAGACCCCACTTGCTGTCGCCAACCGGCGGGTCTATGGTTAACACGAGATGACAACGCTATCTATCGATATCCGCAGAGCGGAACCCGAAGATGCTGACGCGATAGCAGCAGTCCACGATCGCGCCTGGCGCGGCGCCTACGCCGGCATCATTCCCCATCGCGCTTTGAACGCCATGATCGGCCGGCGCGGGCCGCAGTGGTGGGCGAACGCGATCAGACGCTCCACGACCGTGCTTCTGCTCGAGGTGGGCGGCGAGCTCGCAGGCTACGCCACGCTCGGCCGCAGCCGTGCGCGTGACCTCGCTCAGGCCGGCGAGATCTACGAGCTTTACCTCAGTCCTGAATTCCAGGGCATCGGCTTCGGCCACCGCCTGTTCCGCGCCGCCAAGGACATGCTCGGGGCCCACGGCTTCTCCGGCCTCGTGGTCTGGGTGCTGGAGGAGAACGACCCGGCGCGCGCCTTCTACGAGCGGATCGGCGGCCGTGATGCGGCTGATTCCGTCGAGATCTTCGACAACAAGGCCCTGCGCAAGATCGCCTACGTCTGGGATTGATACGGGCAGCTGACGCCCGTCTTTATGCGCTTAGCACGATAGGACGCATTGTCAGCTGAGCTGAAAAGCTATAGTCAGCCGTCCATCAAACTCAAATCCGCATATTGGAAAGATTGAATGCGCATCGAGGCTATTCCGACTGGCGACAATCCACCTGAAGACGTCAATGTGATCATTGAGGTTCCCGTCGGTGGTCATCCCATCAAGTACGAAATGGACAAGGCGTCCGGAGCGCTCTTCGTAGACCGTTTCCTCTACACGCCGATGACCTATCCGGGTAACTACGGCTTCGTGCCCCACACGCTTTCCGATGATGGCGACCCGATCGACGTTCTGGTCTGCAACACCCGTCCGCTCATCCCGGGCAGCGTTCTGAACGTCCGCCCGATCGGCGTTCTGGTGATGGAAGACGATGGCGGCCAGGATGAAAAGATCATCGCTGTTCCGTCGCCGCACCTCACCCGCCGCTACGAGAAGGTCTTCAACTACACCGACCTTCCGGAGATCACGCTGGAGCAGATCAAGCACTTCTTCGAGCACTACAAGGATCTGGAGCCCGGCAAGTGGGTGAAGATCGGTGGCTGGAAGGACGCTGCAGAAGCTCGCCGCCTGATCGTTGAGGCGATCGACCGCGCCAAGGGCAAGGCTGCCTGAATCATTCTTCACTGCCCGGTGGGAGATGCTTCCGCCGGGCAGTTGCATTTTCGGGTCCGCCTCGGATCCTTCAGGATCACTTCGACGTCAGCTGCGCCACCTGAGCCAAAAGCTCCGCACTTTCGCCTTTAACTTCCACGGTCTTGAGCCTTGAAGTCGTCCCGGCGGCGACGGACACGCTCTTGCGCGGCACCTTCAGCCAATCGGCGACAAGCTTCTCCAGCGCTGCATTCGCCTTGCCATCCTCCGGCACAGCGCGCACGCGGGCCTTCAGATGCATCTTGCCGTCACCCGTCACCTCACTACCCTCGATAGCGTCCTTCGAAGACTTTGGCGTCAGGCGCACGAAGAGGGCCATGCCGTCACGCGTCGGCTTGCCGAAGGCTGGGGCAGGCGAGGCGGTCACAGCACCAGGGGCGCAACGGTGATGATGATGAACTGCCGGAGGAAATAGAGGCCGAGCAGCACGATGATCGGCGAGATATCGATGCCGCCCATATCGGGCAGGATGTTACGGATCGGCCTCAGCACGGGCTCGGTGGCCTTGTAGAGGAAGGTCCCGATCGTTCCCACCACCGGATTGCGCGGATTGACGACGTTGAACGCGTAGAGCCACGAAAAGATGGCGGACGCGATGAGGATCCACCAATAGATGTCTAGCGCGAGCAGGATCGTCTGGATGAGCGCAAGCATGCCGTTCTCCGCAAGAGTTTTCCGACATGTACTCATTGCCGCCCATTGCGGCAAGAGACGGCATGGAATCAGGCCAGACGCTTGACAGATTTCCGGCAAGGCCCCAGATTTCAGTCTATCGAATGGGGCTGTAGCTCAGTTGGGAGAGCGCGTCGTTCGCAATGACGAGGTCAGGGGTTCGATTCCCCTCAGCTCCACCATTTTTCTTTGAAGCGCCGGCCCCGAGTCCGTCTATTCCCGTCCCCGCAAGTTCTTCACTTTCCTTAGTTCCGGGAACAGCCACGCCCAGACCGCGGCGACACCCATTGCGCCCACGCCTCCGAGGATGACGGCAGGGCCGACTCCGATCAGCGCGGCCATCGTCCCGGCGCGGAATTCGCCAAGCTCGTTGGAAGCGCCGATGAAGACCTGATTGACGGCCGAGACGCGGCCGCGCAGTTCGTCAGGCGTCCAGAGCTGGATCAGCGTCTGGCGGACGAACACGCTGATCATGTCGGCCGCACCCAGGCCGATCAGCGCGAGGATCGACAACCATGCGATCGTCGATGCGCCGAGGATGATGGTGAAGACGCCGAAGAGCCCGACGCAGAGCAGCATGACCAGCCCGGCATTGTTGCGCAGCGGATTGCCGGCAAGCCACACGGAGACGGTGAGCGCGCCGATGCCGGGTGCAGAGCGCAGCATGCCAAGCGCCCATGGGCCAAGGTCGAGGACATCACGCGCAAAGACCGGCAGCAGCGCAACCGCGCCGCCGAGAAGGACGGCGAAGAGATCGAGCGAGATCGCACCCAGCACAATCTTCTCGCGCCAGATATAGCGGAAGCCGCCGAGCAGCATTTCAATTGAGCGTTTCTCGGTCGACGTCCTCTGGTTTGGCTTGGGGATTGCGAAACACGCGATGGCAGCGACTGCGAAAAAGACGGCCGCAGTCGAATAGGCGACCATGGGCGAGATGCCGTAAAGCAGACCACCGGCAACCGGACCGCAGATCGTGGATGCCTGGTGGGCCGTGGAGTTCCAGGCAACCGCGTTAGGGAAATCCTTGGTCGGTACCAGGTTTGCAATCAGCGAGGAGCCGGCTGGTCCAAGAAACGCTCGGGCAAGGCCGAAGACGAACAACAGAGCGAAAACGGGCAGCGGCGACGAGAGCCCCCGCAGCGTCAGCGCCAGCAGCACGGCAACGCAAAGACCTTCGAGCAGAATGGAGAGGCCCATCACGAGCCGGCGACCCACACGGTCGGCTACAGCACCCGTAACAAGCACCAGCATCAGTGCCGGCGCAAACTGAATGATGCCCACCAGCCCAAGATCGAAGGGGTTTCGCGTCAGGTCATAGATCTGCCAGCCAACCGAAACGGAGACGATCTGGGTACCAGTGATGGAGAGGAGGCGCGCCGCCCAATAAAGGACGAAGGACTTGTGGCGGAACGCTGAATAGCGATCAACCTCCGCGGATGCATCAATGGATGTCATGACTGGTGCCGATTAGAGGGGCTGGAGACACCAGTCTAATATATGAGCGGACGATAAATCACCCGCTATTTCTGCACTGCAGCAAAATTTTTCGCCGATGAAACTATCGCCGGCACAATAGACCTACGCCTGGATCACGACGACCTTGGTGCCGACCTTGGCGCGAGCGTAGAGGTCGATCACGTCGTGGTTCATCATGCGCACGCAGCCGCTGGAGACAGCCTGCCCGATGGTATGCGGCTGGTTCGTTCCGTGGATGCGGAACATGGTGTCCTTGCCGTTGCGGTAGAGATAGAGTGCCCGGGCGCCGAGCGGATTGTTGGGGCCACCGGGGACGCCGCTTGCGAACTGCAGGTTGCGTGGGTCGCGGCGCATCATGTTTGGCGTTGGCGTCCAGCTCGGCCATTCTGCCTTGCGGCCGACAGTTGCGTTGCCGCGGAGCGCCAGGCCTTCCTTGCCGACGCCGATGCCGTAGCGGATCGCCCTGCCGTTGCCGAGCACGTAGTAGAGCCGGCGCTGCGGCGTGTTCACCACAATCGTGCCGGCTTCATACTTGCCGTCAAAAGGCACCTCGCGGCGGCGCAATTCCTCAGGAATTCTGTCGAGCGGGATGGCGCCGAGGGGATGATCTTCGCCTGGCCGAGCTCCGTAATTGTTGAAGTCGGCGACGCGCTCACGGGGAATACATCCAGCCGCAAAGAGCGGCAGACCAAAGATGAGACCTCTGCGTGAGATGGACATGTGACCCCCTACCGGTTTGATGCAACCACCGGAATAGATGGTTTATGGTTAAAGAAACGCTAAGATGGTGCCTGATCCTATAAGGAAGCACCTCGGACATGTTAATGTCCGAAACCATAGGAACAGTTCCACTCAATCTGCGAGATGGCGAAATACGGCGACGACCTGTTCGTAGACTTCGCGCTTGAATGGAACGATCAGGTCCGAAAGTTCATCCATATTCTTCCAGTCCCAAGCGTCGAACTCTGCCGTATGACCGCCCGGGGGTGGATTGATGGCGATCTCGCTCTCATCACCTTCAAAGCGATAGGCGAACCATTTTTGCGTCTGTCCGCGATACTTTCCCTTGAGCGCAACCCCGACCAGATGCGCCGGCAGATCATAGTTGATCCAGTGCGGAGCCTCGGCAAGTAAACTTACAGTTCGCATTCCGGTCTCTTCGTAGAGCTCGCGAAGCGCCGCCGTTGCCGGGTCTTCGCCTTCATCGATGCCGCCCTGCGGCATCTGCCAGAGCTGCGTTGCGCCTTCCATCTCACCGTTGGGTATCATGATACGGCGGCCCATCCAGACGCGTCCTGCGGAATTGAGCACCATGATGCCCACGCAGGGCCGATAGGGAAGTGCTTCTGCTGCAATCGTCGTGTTCATTGCTGGTCCTATTGTTCTGGATCGAAAGCCGCCGCCGAGAACGGGATGAGTTCAATACCGCGTTTGCGAGCTTCCCGCGACCACTCTGTGACTGTGTCGACGGTCACATCGAGCGACGAGCCGATACCAACGGCTATCCCCTGAACGCGGGAGATTCGTTCCAGTTCATCGAGCTTGGCGAGAATGGCGGCGCGATCCGGCACAAGGTCGATCGAGGCGTCTGCGGCGGCGAAGGGAACACGCTGAACAAGCGCGACCTCTTTTGCAACGCTGCGGGCACTGGTGCCGTCGTCGAGGAAGCCGAGGCCGCGCGCGGAAAGCTCGGTCATCAGCGTGTCCATCGCGTCGGCGTCTGAAACGTAGCGCGCGCCCATGTGATTGATCACGCCTGTGAAGCTGGTGATGCGCGCAAGGTTTTTGTGCAGGTTGTCGAGCTGGCCGGCGGGCTTGTCGCCCACCAAAAGCACATTGCCCCCGGGGTTCGCCCGCGGATAGTCGAACGGTTCCATCGGCACCTGCAGCATCACCTCGTGCCCCTCGCGTCGCGCCGTCTGCACCCAGCGATCAAGACTGTTGCCGAGTGGGGCGAAGGCGAGCGTGATTTCGGACGGCAGCTGCTCGATCGCCCGCTGCGAGCCCGTCTGCGAAATACCAAGCCCGCCGATAACGATGGCGATGCGGGCACCGCGCGCGCCTGACCAGGGGCGCGCATAGGCGTCGAATGGCCGGCGACCCGTTTCGGCTTCGCGGATAGGAAGCTTGCCGTAGGCGGAATCCTCCAGCAGCGACCGGTCGGGCAGGTGGGCGGTTAGCGGATTATGGGCAAGCGTCGCAGGGTCCCGGATGATGAGCACTGGATCCGTGCCCTGATGCTGTTCGGGATTGACGCGGATGATGGCTGGAGCTGCCGGCGCCCGTTTCGGCGGAGTGGCGTCGACAGTCTTGGGCTGTTCAGGAGGCGGCGTCACCTTAGCCACAGCTTCGCTGAGCTTCTCTTCGAAGAAACGGTTCTGCCACAGGAAGGCGGCCGTAATCCCGGCGCCGGCAACCGCGCAGCAGACGACTGCCAGCAGTGCAATCTTCGTCTTTCTGCCGACCAAGGCACGCTTCGGCGCGACCTTTCCAATCGGTTCGTCAAGCTCTGTTCTGAATGGATCCATGCGCCCCCACTTAGATCAGAACAGCGTGTTATGGAAACGCCTTGATGATCCAAGCTCTGAACTTTTTTGGGTCGAATACAAAAAGGCCCCGTCAGTGACGGGGCCCATGTATTCGATCAGCGGTTCATGACCGCCTTGTCCGGGTTTGGTGGGAACGCCGGGTCGGTCTTCTCGCCGCGCAGCAGCTCAAGCGCATACTTCAGCTGCATGTCCTCGGCTGGATCCTGAGGAACGTAGGCGATCGAACCCGATCCTTCCTCGCTCTCCTCTTCACCCTTGATGTGACCCTTCAGGTCGGACTCACCACGCCTAACAGCCTGGTTCTTGAGATCGTCCGGAAGCGGCTGCTCGACCTTGATGTCGGGCGTGATGCCTTTGCCCTGGATCGATTCACCGGACGGCGTGTAGTAGAGCGCCGTGGTCAGGCGCAGCGCGCCATTCTCGCCGAGCGGGATGATCGTCTGGACCGAACCCTTGCCGAACGACTGGGTGCCGACCACGGTCGCGCGGCGATGATCCTGCAGCGCACCGGCCACGATTTCGGACGCGCTCGCCGAACCGCCGTTGATCAGCACGATCACTGGCTTGCCGTTGGAGATGTCACCCGGTTGCGACGTGAAGCGGGCGATATCGCGTGCTTCACGGCCGCGGGTCGAAACGATTTCGCCACGATCCAGGAACGCATCGGAGACGTTCACCGCCTGATCGAGCAGACCGCCCGGGTTCAGGCGCAGATCCAGAACATAGCCCTTCAGCTGGTCTTCCGGCACTTCCTTCTGGATTGCCGCGATGGCTGCGTTCAGGTCGTCCGTGGTCTTCTCCGTGAACGAGGTGACCTTCAGGTAACCGACATCGTTTTCGACGCGGAACTTGACCGCCTTCACCTTGATGATGTCGCGGACAACCGAAATCTTGATTGGCTCGGTCTGTCCCTGACGCAGGATGGAAAGCTCGATCGGCGTGTTGACGGCGCCGCGCATCTTGTCGACGGCTTCGTTCAAGCTCAGGCCACGAACTTCCTCGCCGTCGATCTTCTCGATCAGGTCGCCCGAGAGAACGCCGGCGCGAGCGGCAGGCGTGTCATCGATCGGTGCAACGACCTTGACGAGTTCGTTTTCCATGGTGACTTCGATGCCGAGACCGCCGAATTCACCCTTGGTCTGAACGCGCATGTCCTTGGCGGCATCAGCGTTCAGGTAGGAGGAATGCGGGTCGAGCGAGGTGAGCATGCCGTTGATGGCACTCTCGACAAGCTTCTTCTCGTCTGGCGGCGTCACATACTGTGCGCGCACACGCTCGAAGATGTCGCCGAAGATGGCGAGCTGCCTATAGGTTTCGGTGCCGGCCGCGTTCGCCACGATACCGCTGGTGCCATGGACCAGGCTAACGGCGGACGCTCCCATCAGTGCGCCGGCGAATAGCAGCGTCAGTTTACGAATCATGTTCCGTCCTTCCAGCAATGTCCCGCGTCCACCAGGGCTTGGGGTCGACCGGTTTACCGTCTTTCCTGAATTCTACATATAATTCCGGCGTTGTGCCGTCAAAGGTTGAGATCGCAATACTGGCCAGCCTCGCCTCGCCCATGACACCTACCGGTTCTCCCGCCAGAACGGACTGTCCCAAGGAAACATTCAATCGGCTCATCCCTGTCATTACGATATGATACCCGTCGCCGGGGTTCAGTATCAATAGCTGTCCATAGGATCGGAAGGGCCCCGCGTACAGAACAGTCGCATCTACCGGAGCTGTAACAATCGCGCCCGATTGTGTCCTTAGAATGTCGCCCTTGAGGGGGCTTCCGAGCCCATCATCATCACCAAATCGTGATCCGAATGTACCTGAAATGGGCAGGGGCAGAAGCCCCTTGCGCTTGGAAAAAGCAAGCTTGTCGGAGAGGTCCGTGTTCGGCGCTTGCTCGGCTGCCGTCTCCTTGGCGCGACGCAGCTTCTCGATCTGGTCTTCGAGGCTGGCGATCAGGTCCTGCAGGCTCTTCGCCTGTGAGGCGAGCTCCTCCGCCTGCTTGCGTTCCGTATCGATATTTGTTTCGGCTTCAGCTTGCAGCCGCTGCTTTTCCTTCAGCAGCAGGCTGAGCCGTTCCTTCTCTTCCGCCTGTTCGGTCTGCTTGGCAAGCAGCCGTTCCTGCTCGGTGCGGATCGACTCCGTGACCTTGCTGAGGTCTTGCAGGTCCGCCAACAGCGAATCCGTCTCCTTGCGCAGTTCCGGCACGACAGAGCCGAGCAGAATGGCGCTACGGACCGAGGCGAGGGCGTCTTCAGGGCGCACCAGAATGGCGGGAGGAGGGTTAAGGCCCATGCGCTGAAGGGCGCCCAATACCTCGGCCAGCACGCCGCGTCGCTGCGAAAGGGACATGCGCAGCGCCGTCTCCTGCTCGTTGAGCCCGACAAGCCGTTCCTGGATCTGGGTGATGTCGTCGCTTAGCTTGCGCTCGGTCTTGGCAGCCTGGATCAGTGCCGACGTGAGTGCGGTGCTGTCATCCTTGATGGCTGCGATCTCGGCTTCAAGCTGCTCCTGCCTTTGCGTGGACAGGGCGATCTCGCGCGACAGGCGGCGGTATTCGTCGACGCTGTCCTGCTGACGCGCTTCAAGCGTGTTGAGGTTCTGCGCTGGAGCATCCGCCACAAAGGCGAAGGAAATCATGGCTGCGAATATGGCAGCGATCCTTCGTGGGGAATGGAAGCCTGGCAGTCTCATCTCAGCGTCGCTTTATCCAATCTCCCGCTTATAGCGTGTCATCATTAACGAAGTATCAACCACGTTGACGCGCCCGCCGAGCCCGCTGCTCTAACACACCACAGGCGATCTGGTTCTGTCGAATCGTTTCGCGGTTGCAGAGCGAGCCTAGTCACGATGGTATGGGTGGCCGGACAGAATGGTGGCCACGCGATATAGCTGCTCGGCCAACATGATGCGCACCAGCTGGTGCGGCCAGGTCAGCGCGCCGAAGGAAAGGCAGAGATCAGCCTTCGAACGCAGTTCTTCCGGGTGTCCGTCCGGACCGCCGATCGCAACCACCACGCGGCGTTCCCCTGCATCGCGCCATTGCCCGATCCGCTCGGAAAGCTGACGCGAGGTGAAGTTCTTCCCCCGCTCATCCAAAAGGATAAGGATGCTTTCCGAGGCGAGGGGAGCCAGACGCGCAGCCTCCTCGCGCTTTCGTTCGTCTGCGTTCTTCGCCCGCCCTTCGGGCACTTCCGTGACGCCCTCGAACTCCAGTCCGATCGCGGGCCCGGCCTTTGCGAGCCGATCGAAATAGTGATCGGCGAGCGTCTTCTCGGGACCCGACTTCATACGGCCAACTGCGTGAACCTGGATACGAATGGGTTTTCTCCTGAAACTTCGGGAAGCTGGAGCAATTCCAGGAAAACTGGGAACCCGTTTTCGGTCGGGAATTGCGTTAAAACAACGGCTTAGACAATTTCAGCGTTTCTGTGAAACACTGGAAGATCCAAAACGCCAGGAAAGGGGGGCGACTTTCCATCCGAAATTGCGCGGGAACAAGAACCTGTATCGCTTCCGCGCCTCCACGAAGCGCTGAAACGATCGAGAACCATGCAAACGCAGCCGAACTACCATGCGCGACAGGAGCTGCCGCGCAGCAGGGCTGCTGATCTCAACGACACAAACGATTTTCTACGACGACCGTGCCGTCGATCAACTCACATATCGGCACGTCTCACCGAGGTGAGACGCTATTAGTGCACCGTGCCTTCCTCGGCGTCCGGAGCCTGCCACATCTTTTCGATGTTGTAGAACTCGCGAACCTCGGGGCGGAACACGTGGATGATGATGTCACCCGTATCGACCAGCACCCAGTCGGCACCCGATTGTCCTTCGACCCGCGGAGCGCCCAACCCTGCTTCCTTGAGGTTGCGGATCAGGTGATCGGCGATTGCCGCGACATGACGATGGGATCGCCCGGTGGCCACGATCATGTAATCGGCCAGAGGGGATTTGCCACGGATATCGATGTTGGTGATATCTTCTGCCTTGGAGTCATCAAGACTCGTCAGGACAGTTTCCAGAGCGCGAGCCACGTCTTCACGACCTGCCTCAGCGAGCGAAGGCAGTACTTCCGCCTTCTTTCCAATTGCTGTTCTCAGAGTTTTCCCTTTCCAGAAGAACAACGTTCCGGTGAGCTCATGCTGCACCGTACCGTATAAATAGGCAGACCTGCCGAAAAGTTTCAAGCGTCAGGCCGTACCGGTAAGCTAAGTGTTACCTCTCTTGCCGTGGCGCAGCTCGGTCGAAGAGAGTGGCGAAAGTGGCCCGTGGATGAAGGTCCAGGCCGGCGGCTGCATCTGCGCAAGCTCGGAAGCCCAAGCTTCATCGATCTTGGCCGCGGCGAAAGTCTGCGCCATCACGGAAGAATGATCCGCGAGTGACGATCCGGGACGGTTGTAGACCGCAATCGGTATGGTTTCCACGATCCATTGCCAGCGCGCCCACTTGTCGAAACTGGCAAGGCTGTCCGCCCCCATCACCCAGACGAAGCGAACATCCGGCAGCTTTCCCAGAACAAGCTCAATAGTATCGGCCGAGAAGCGGATCTTGTGAGCGGCTTCAAACCCGGTCACCTTGATCCGCGGATCATCAATCAACGCTTCCGACAGCCGGATTCGCTCCGCCAAAGTTGGTAGCTCGCTGTGGTCCTTGAGCGGATTGCCGGGCGAGACCATCCACCAGAGCTGATCGAGCTTCAGTGCCTCGATGGCATGCTGCGCGATCAGCAGATGGCCCTCATGGGGCGGATTGAACGAACCTCCGAACAGGCCAACGGTCATGCCGGCTTTCACCGCCGGCATGTCCAGATAATGTTCGGGAAGATCCGCTTCAGCACTCATGATCAGGGGCGCAGCTGTCCGTTGCCGCGAACGCGGTACTTGAACGAGGTCAGCTGCTCGACGCCCACCGGGCCGCGCGCATGCATCTTGCCCGTCGCGATGCCGATCTCGGCACCCATGCCGAACTCACCGCCGTCTGCAAACTGCGTCGAGGCGTTGTGCAGCAGGATGGCCGAGTCGATCTCGTTGAAGAAACGCTCGACGGCAGCTGCATCCTCGGCGACAATCGCCTCGGTGTGGTGCGAAGACCATGTCTCGATGTGATCGATCGCCTCGCCGACACCGTCGACCAGCTTCACCGATATTATGGCGTCCAGATATTCTGTCGCCCAGTCCTCGTCGGTCGCTGGAACAGCTTGCCCAAAGCGCGCCATCACCTCTTCACTTCCGCGAATTTCGCAACCCGCCTCGGCAAGCTTGGTCAGGATCGGCACAAGATGCGTGTCCGCCACTGCGCGATCCACGAGCAGCGTCTCGGCTGAGCCGCAGATGCCGGTGCGACGCATCTTGGCGTTGAGCGCAACGTTCACCGCCATGTCGAGCTTGGCCGACTTGTTGATGTAGAGGTGACAGATACCTTCGAGGTGCGCGAAAACCGGCACGCGAGCTTCCGTCTGCACGCGCGCAACAAGGCTCTTGCCGCCGCGCGGCACGATCACATCGATGTTGCCATCGAGACCTTTGAGCATCTCGCCAACGGCAGCACGATCCGTCGTCGGCACGCGCTGGATGGAGTGTTCTGGCAGTCCGGCTTCCTTCAAACCCTCCACAAGGCAGGCGTGAATGGCTGCGGACGAATAGGTCGAGTCTGACCCACCGCGCAGGATCACGGCATTGCCGGCCTTGAGGCACAGCGCGCCAGCGTCCGCCGTCACGTTGGGGCGGCTTTCATAGATCACGCCGATCACGCCAAGCGGGGTCCGAACGCGCTCGATATGCAGGCCATTTGGGCGGTCCCACTCGGCAATGAGCGAACCAACTGGATCGGCCAGCGCAGCAATCTCGCGAATGCCCTGGGCTATTGCTGCAACACGCTTCTCGTCGAGCTTCAGGCGGTCGAGCACGGCGCTGGTCAGCCCTGCGGCCTCGCCATGCGCCATGTCTTTGGCATTCTCGGCGAGGATTTCAGCGGTCCGACTTTCAAGCGCTGCGGCCATCCCCAGGAGCGCCTTGTTCTTCTGCTCGGTGGAGGCCGTCGCGAGTGGTCGTGCGGCCGCACGGGCGTTGCGCCCGAGATCAGACATGATAGCCGCTACGTCACTCTCTGAACGCTCATGCACTTGCAGCATGACTTTCCTCCGTATCGATCGTCTCAATTCCCTGGATCATCTGGAGCGAGAGCACCAGATCATCGCGATGCACCATGGCCGACCGTTCCTGGTAGCCAAGGACGCCCGGGATATCCTGTGTCTTCAAACCGGCGATGCGGATCGCATCGGCGGCATCATAGGCGGCGAGGCCGCGAGCAATTTCCGTTCCATCAGGCCCGTCGATGGCAACCGTGTCACCACGAGCGAATGAGCCGTGCACCGCCTTCACGCCGGCAGCAAGCAGGCTCTTGCCGTGCAGCAGCGCGCGCAGCGCTCCGTCATCGATCTGCAGACGGCCTGCGGGCTCCAGATGGCCTGCAATCCACGTCTTGTAGGCGGAAACCGGGGCGGGGCTCGGGCGGAAATAGGTGCAGCGCGCACCCTTCTCGATCGCCGAAAGCGGGTTCATCGCCTTGCCCGAAGTTATGATCATGGCCGCGCCTGCCGCATTGGCTATTCGACCTGCGTCCAGTTTGGTGCGCATTCCGCCGCGCGATAGCTCAGAAGCCGCGCCGCCGCCAAGCGCCATGATCTCCGGCGTAATGGCATCCACGACGGGGAAGAACTTTGCTTCAGGATCCTTTTCCGGAGGAGCCGTATAAAGACCATCGACGTCGGACAGCAGGATCAGCAGATCGCCGTGCATCATCGTGGCGACACGCGCTGCAAGACGGTCGTTGTCGCCATAGCGGATTTCGCTCGTTGCAACCGTATCATTCTCGTTGATGATCGGAATGGCCTTGAGCTTCAGGAGCGTCGACATGGTGGCGCGCGCGTTGAGATAGCGGCGGCGCTCTTCCGTGTCGCCCAGTGTCAGCAGCACCTGGCCGGAGGTGAGGCCATGCTTGTTGAACTCGCTCGACCAGGCGCCGGCCAGCGCGATCTGCCCAACAGCCGCAGCCGCCTGGCTCTCTTCAAGCTTAAGCGCGCGACGTCCAAGTCCGAGGATAGTACGGCCGAGCGCCACAGCGCCGGACGAGACCACCAGGATCTCGACGCCAGCAGCAGAAAGCCGCGCGATGTCATCCACCAGCGCGGCCAGCCACTCGGTCTTCAGCCCCGACGATCGATCGACCAGCAGGGCAGAGCCAATTTTTACGGTGATGCGCCGATAGGAGGAAAGGGAGATTTCCGTCATGTCAGCGGCCTGTCTTGCCAACGCTCGTCGACAGCATTGGGGTCTTTCTCTTCTTCACGCGCTTCCTCGATGATTTTCATCAAGGCGCGCAGCACTTCATCCACGCCGCTGCGCGTTGCGGAGGAAAGCAGCATCGGCTTCTTGCCCGACACCTCTTCCAGCGCGGCGACCTTCTCGGCGCGTTCTTCATCACTCAGGAGATCGATCTGGCTGAGCGCCAGGATCTCGATCTTGTCGGCAAGTCCGTGCTCATAGGCTTCGAGCTCGCCGCGAATGACCTGATAGGCTTCGGCCACGTCTTCCTCACGGGCAGACACAAGGTGCAGAAGAACGCGGGTGCGTTCTACATGACCAAGGAACCGGTCGCCAATGCCAATCCCCATGTGGGCGCCTTCGATGAGACCCGGAATGTCGGCGATCACGAATTCGCGCGCATCGATCCGCGCCACGCCGAGGTTCGGGTGCAGCGTCGTGAACGGATAGTCCGCAATCTTTGGCTTGGCAGAGGTCACCGCAGCAAGGAAGGTCGACTTTCCGGCATTCGGAAGCCCGACAAGCCCGGCGTCAGCAATCAGCTTCAGGCGCAGCCAGATGGTGCGTTCCTCGCCCTCAAGACCGGGATTGGCGCGCCTTGGCGCGCGGTTGGTCGAAGACTTGAAGTGCTGGTTACCGAAACCGCCATTGCCGCCCTTGGCGAGGCGGAAGCGCTGCCCCACCTTGTCGAGGTCGTAGATGAGCGTCTCGTTGTCCTCCTCGAATATCTGGGTTCCGGCCGGAACGCGCAGGATCACATCGTCGCCATCAGCGCCGGTGCGATTGCGGCCCATGCCGTGGCCGCCGATCTTGGCCTTGAAATGTTGCTGGTAGCGATAGTCGATGAGCGTGTTGAGGCCGTCAACGGCCTCCACCCACACGTCGCCGCCGCGCCCGCCGTCTCCACCGTCTGGGCCGCCGAATTCCAAAAATTTCTCACGTCGGAAGGAGACCGAACCGGCCCCACCGTCGCCCGCGCGAATATAGACTTTTGCTTGATCGAGAAATTTCATCTTCCAGGCAGCTCTTTTTCGTGGAGCCTCATGTAGCGCATCCTTGCGGCAAGCGCGAGGGGTGCATTGGGCCCGATCCATGTTCAGCGGCACAGTCGGGTGTTTCAAAACACCCCGACCATACCGCTCTTTATTTAGTGCCGCGATCCCCAGCTGCGAAGGCTCACCCAGGTCTTGCGATCAAGGCGATAGCGCTCGACGGGGACCCGTCCGGCAACCAGCGATTCCATCATCCCCTGACCGGAGTACTGGAAGCCGCACTTGTGAATGACCCGACGCGAAGCATCGTTGATCACCCGGCAGGACACATTCAGATGCTCGATCTGTGTCGCGCGGAAGGCGAGGTCAACCAGTGCATGAGCGACTTCCGTGGCATAGCCATTGCCCCAGTAGCGTTCGCCGATCCAGTAGCCGAGCTCGAGCCCATGTTGCCGCTGATCAAGGCCCGCACAGCCGATGAATGCTCCGGTTCCTGCAAGCGCGATGGCGTAATGGCAACCACCGAACCTGCGTGAGCGCGTTCCCTCCACGAACTGCTCCGCATCGGCTTGCGTGTAGGGGTGCGGCATACGCGCCAGCATCTCTGCCACGCGGCGGTTGTTGGCCAGCTCCGTCAGTTCCGGAATGTCATCCGGATGCGGCGGGCGCAGCACCAGCCTCTCGGTTACCAGAACCGGACATTCTATATCCGATGTAACGTCTTCACACTCTTCGCTCTCAAGCACCATCGGTGCATCCTCCGCAAAAGGAAAGGGGAGATGGCGACCCATCTCCCCTGAACCTTTTCCGGACTTCAACCGGACACTGGCTTCCCTGGATGGGTCGCCGGTGTCTTGGTGCGGAACCGGCTACTCCGCAGCTTCCTGCAGCGGGTTTACCGCCACATAGGTTCGGCCGTTGGCTTTCGTCGCAAATGCAACAGAACCTTCCACGAGCGCGAACAGGGTATGGTCTTTGCCCATGCCCACGTTTGCGCCTGGATGCCACTTGGTGCCGCGCTGACGAATGATGATGTTGCCGGCGAGAACGCGCTCACCGCCAAACTTCTTTACGCCAAGGCGCTTCGACTCTGAATCGCGACCGTTACGCGAAGAACCGCCGGCTTTTTTGTGTGCCATGGTCTTACTCCTATGCGTTCACTTGAACGCTTCATTTCCAGTTATGAACGCCTGGCGTTCATTGAACGATGGAACCGTAAGGTTCCGGTTACTCCGCTGCGGCTTCTTCCTTGGCGGCGGCCTTCTTAGCTGCCTTCTTGGCAGGCTTGGCGCCTTCAACAAGGATTTCCGTTACGCGGATGGTCGTCAGCTCCTGACGATGACCGCGCTTACGGCGCGAATTCTGGCGGCGACGCTTCTTGAACGCGATGACCTTCGGTCCGCGGCCCTGCTCGACAACTTCAACGGCAACCGTAGCGCCTTCAACGACCGGCAGGCCGATCTTGACGTCTGCGCCTTCGCCAACGGCGAGAACGTTGCCCAGCTGTACGATTTCGCCAGCTTCGCCAGCGATCTTCTCGATCTTCAATACATCGTTCGGGGCAACGCGGTACTGCTTGCCACCGGTTTTGATGACTGCGAACATCTTTGATACCTTTCAGTGTTCGGTCCGGCTTGACGATTTCACCACCGCCAGCCGTCTTTTTATCAGTCGTAGGGTTCGGTATTCCTCACGGCGCAAGGCCGCGAACAGACAGCGCAGACTTCTCCACGCTGAATGGTGGAGGTCCTTAACCCATGGCTTTCGCCCCGTCAATATAAGAGCGGTGAAAAGCGTCAGATTGGCTCTTGTGCAATGCGAATGATGTCGCTATCTAGGCGCGAATGAGTTCGGGCGTGCTTCGCCCAACTCCGGAGAGGTGGCAGAGCGGTTGAATGCACCGCACTCGAAATGCGGCATAGGGGCAACTCTATCGGGGGTTCGAATCCCCCCCTCTCCGCCAGACAAATTTCCAAATCTTACTATCGCATTGGATCTCTGGCTTAACCCAACTGCGACGCACTTACCGCCTTCTGATGCATTACAGGGCATGCCGCTCTAGGGTAGTTTGCCGACGTTGTAGTGCTGCATCTTCATCGTAATACCGAAATATCGTGGATTTCCGGGACATCTGGGGGAGGGCCATGAACCGGTACGAAATCGCTGTGATCAGCCTGCGGGGGAGTCCGCGGCGCGAGCAGGTTCGCGAAAACCTGCGTGACCTTCAGAATGTTGAATGGTCATTCTTCGATGGTCTCACGGCGGACGTCGATGTCCCCCGGATTAGCAATACACCAGAGCGCCAGATAGCGCGTTTCGGCCGCTTGCTTAGCAACGGGGAAATTGGCTGCTTCAAGAGCCATATTTCGCTACTCAGCAATTTCCTCCATCATCGTTCGCATCCATGGATCCTGATCATGGAAGATGATGTATGGCTCGATGATCGGTTTGACCTCGGTGAGGTTATAGACTTTGCCGAGGCTCAGGGGCTCCACTACGTTCGATTGTTCGCAAAGGCCTACAAGCCCGCTCACGTCATTGGGCACCTGAGCGGTTTCCGCCAGGTCATTCGCTTCAAGACAGACCCCTACGGTACCCAGGCCTATCTGATCAGCAAGCGCGGCGCGAGTACCTTCCTTAGAAACCTTCAATACATCGAGCGTCCGATCGATGATGAGTTTGGGCGCTTCTGGCACCATGGGCTACATCCGGTTTCGGTATTTCCGTTCCCTGCAGCCGAAAGGGCTGTTCCGTCGATCATTGAGGGTGGGCGGGAAGGTGGCAGCGTCGCGCGCATTCGCTTCCGCGGTGATTTGCTTACATTCCGCGCCGTCGAAAAGCTGAGGAAGTCCATGACCAACCTGCGCTACAGAATCCCGCCGGTCCGCGGTTTAGCCCCGTGTCTGCCGTTAATGTGATCCGACGCGGTCTCCTGCGCGCAAGGGTGGCGCTGCTCGGGGTTCTGATCCAGCGGTGACAGTGCGGACATAGGCGTCGCTCTATGCACGGCGGCCGGTGCGATAGTGGCAGGAATCTGGCACTACGTGGAGGCTGGTCATCTCCATTGGAAATAGCCCAAATTTATTTGGAAGGCCGCGCGCTGGAGAATTGAGGTCTGGGTGCCTAAGTAATTCATCGCACGCAACAACTACCGAGTGCGCCGTCCTGAGTTCTATTTGATGGGGTGCCCGGACCCATCAAGTCCTTGCTCGCAACGCGTCAGCTGAGGCCTCAAGCCTAATCCGTTGACTATCGCTGTCAGTGTTCGGGATTAGATTAATGTGTTAATTACTGCGCTCGACAGCCGCGCGCGGCATCGTCATCTCGTCTCTCCCATCCGCACCCATAACCATCAGGAATAACGCGGCTTATGTCTTGCATGGACAGGCGATAGGCGAAGCTTGTCTAATCGTTTGGTAATGCAAAATCTCAGTAGGCTGAGTTGTTGAATGAGCACCACCATTCCGAACAGGAATACCTTGCTGGCAGGCTTTAGCTCTGCCGATTGGGAATCGCAGCGCCGCCGCGTGACGGCCGTCCTGCTGATCCTTCCCGTAGTAATGATGACGCTCCTGTTCCTGGTGCCTCTCGGATATCTGCTCTGGCTCAGCTTTGGCGGCCCCGCAGGTTTCAGCCTCAACGCCTACAAGCAGCTGTCAGCGCCGTTTTACATCAATCTGGCGCTCTTCACGTTGCAGCTTGCGTTTCTCGTCACCATCGCCTGCGCGGTCATTGCCTATCCGCTGGCCTACATGCTGGCGAACATCGAGAACACGCTGTCGCGTCTTGTCGTGCTCGGTCTCGTGATCTCGCTCTGGCTCAGCGTTCTCGCCCGAACCTACAGCTGGATCATCATCCTGCAGCGCAACGGCGTCGTGAACAACATGCTGCAGTGGATGGGAATAACCGATGGTCCGCTGTCGCTGGTCTATAACCAGACGGGCGTCTACATCGGCATGATCCACATCCTGCTGCCCTACATGGTTATGACGCTCTACCCAACCATGCGCGCCATCGATGGCTCGCTGGTCCGCTCGGCGCTCAGCCTCGGCGCAACTCCGTGGACGGCCTTCCGCCGCATCTACTTCCCGCTCTCCATGTCGGGTCTGGTGTCCGGAAGCATCCTCGTCTTCACCATGGCGATCGGCTTCTTCGTGACGCCTGCGATCCTTGGTGGCGGCAGCGCAAACACCATCGTCATGGCGATCCAGAATCAGGTGCAGGTCCTCGTCGATCTCCCGCTGGCCGCCGCAACATCGATCATCCTCCTTCTCGTGAGCATGCTGATCCTCGTGGTTTATGAAAAGATCGCGGGCGTCGAGAAGATCTTCGGAGAGGGCCGCTAATGAACGAGTATCTTCTCGGCCTCCAGGGCAGGCGCGTCCTGTTCGCATACGCCATCGTCCTGATCCTGTTCATCATTCTTCCGGCACTGGTGCTGGTCCCGATCTCGATCAGCGCCGACGATTCCTTCGTCATCATCCCGGAGGCTTTCTCGCTCCGCTGGTACGAGCAGCTGGTTGGCGATCCGCGCTGGCGCAATGCGCTCGTCCTGTCGCTTCAGGTCGCAGCCGTCGCTTCGGTGATGGCCACGATTGCCGGCGTGCTCGGCGCCATCGGCATCAGCCGCGCCTCGCCGAAGGTCGCAAAGGTTCTTCGCCTGATCTTCATCGCGCCGATCATCGTGCCGCTGATGGTTATCGGCGTCGGCTTCTACATGCTCTATGCGCGGATGCGCCTGGTTGGCAGCTTCTTCCCGCTTTGCCTTGCTCACGCGGTCCTGGTTCTGCCCTTCGTGATGCTGCCGGTTTCCGCCCGTCTCTACAGCATCGACAAGCGTCTTGAATGGGCAGCGGCCTCGCTTGGCGCCGGTCCTTACCGCACCATCTTCCGGGTCCAGCTTCCGCTCCTCGCCCCGTCTATTTTCGCAGGCTTCGTCTTCGCCTTCATCTTCTCCTTCGATGAAGTCGTCGTCGCCCAGTTCCTGTCCGGCCCGCGGCTGGAGACCCTGCCACGCCGCATGTGGGAAGGCATCCAGATGGGCGGTCTGGAAAAGACCATCACGGCAGTAACCACTGCTCAGCTCCTCCTCGCTGTCGTGGCCATGCTGATCATTTCTATCTGGCAGCGTCGTTCCGCGACGAAAGCAGCCTCCTCCAAGTAAGAGAGTAATTGATGACGACTGCAACCACATCGATTGCTGGCACGGCGCCCATCAACACGCGCGGCGTTGGCGTACGGTTCGAGCAACTGTCGAAGCGGTACGGAGACTTCTACGCCGTCGACAGCCTGGATCTGAACGTCGCCCCGGGCGAATTCCTGAGCATTCTCGGGCCCTCCGGCTCCGGCAAGACCACCGTTCTGATGCTGATCGCGGGCTTCGTGGCGCCGACCTCCGGCCGCCTGCTGCTGGGCGATCAGGATATTTCCCAGATCCCGCCCTACAAGCGCAACATCGGCGTCGTCTTCCAGAACTACGCGCTGTTCCCGCACCTCGACGTGCGTCGCAACGTCGGCTTCCCGCTCGAAGTGCGCGGCGTGCCGAAGGACGAGATTGCCAAACGTGTGAACTGGGCGCTTGAGCGCGTTCACATGGAAAAGTTTGCCGACCGCCGCATCTCGCAGCTTTCCGGTGGCCAGCAGCAGCGTATCGCGCTTGCCCGCGCCATCGTGTTCGAGCCGCGCGCCCTGCTGATGGACGAGCCGCTTGCCGCGCTTGACCGCAACCTGCGCCAGGACATGCAGTACGAGATCCGCAGCCTGCAGCGTTCGCTCGGCCAGACGGTGATCTATGTGACCCACGACCAGGAAGAGGCACTGAACCTCTCCGACCGCGTGGCCGTCATGAACCTTGGCCGCCTCCAGCAGGTGGACACCCCTAAGAACCTCTACCTTCGTCCGGCCAATCCGTTCGTGGCAGGCTTCTTCGGTGAAGCGAACCTTCTTTCCGGTAAGACGCAGGGCGGCGTCTTCACCACTGATGCCGGCATAAGGCTGCCGGTGACGGAAACGCGTGAAGGACCTGCGGTCCTTTGCGTACGCCCGGAAATGATCGTGTTTGGTGACGAGCGGAAGTCTGACTTCCCGTCGCTGACCGGCACCGTGCTCGAGACCCGCTACCGTGGCAGCATCCTGCACATCGAGCTGGATACGCCCTTGGGCAAGATCAACGCCGTTCAGCACATCAACACGACAAACGATGCCCCGGCCGAGGGGACCACTCTGGAGTTCGGCTGGGATCCAAATCTTGGTCACGTAATGATGGGCCAAGTGTAACCACCGTGTATGGGAGCACATCAATGACAAAAGTATTCAGCCGCAGAAGCCTGATGGCAGCGACTGTTCTGGGTATCGCCGGCTTCAGCCTCGCGCCTGCAATGGCAGAGGATGCAGCTGAGGTCCTCAAGGGCTCGGGTTCGCTGGTCGTTTCGACCTGGGGCGGCACCTACGTGGAAGCGCAGACCAAGGCCTTCTTCCAGCCCTTCACGGAGGCAACTGGCATCGAGGTCATCACGACCGGCACGCCGGACGCTGCAAAGCTGAAGCTGATGGAGCAGAGCGGCAACGTTGAGTGGGACCTGCTCGACGCCGAAGGCCAGATGATGCTCCTGGCTGCCAAGGACGACCTGATCCAGAAGGTTGATTACGACCTGGTTCACAAGATCGCTCCGGCCGAAGATCTGCTGACCGAAACGCTGCACGAGTACGGCTTCCCGTCCGTGTCCTTCGGCTGGGTACTGGCATGGAACACCGAAAAGTACGCTGGCGATGCAGCGCCGCACACCTGGGTTGATTTCTGGAACGTCGAGAAGTTCCCGGGCCGCCGTGCACTCTACGCAAACCCGCGTCCGCTGCTCGAGATCGCTCTGCTGGCTGACGGTGTCGAGCGCGACAAGCTCTACCCGCTGGACGTCGACCGCGCATTCCGGAAGCTCGACGAAATCAAGCCGCACATCGACATCTGGGTCGAGAACACCGGCCAGTACGACGTTCTGATGCAGAACAACGAAGTTGACATCATGCTCGGCAGCCATGGCCGTTCCACGATCGCCAAGGAAAAGGGCCTGTCCTACGACTACACGATGAACGACGGCATGTGGCAGCAGAGCTTCTGGATCGTTCCGAAGCACGCGCCGAACGCCGAAAACGCGATGAAGCTCATCGCATGGATGGCGCAGCCGGAGAACGAAGCCGAGTTCGTCAAGATGTACCCCTACGGTATGCCGAACAAGAAGGCTTACGACCTGATGTCCGACGAGACGAAGGCCAAGCTGCCGACCGCTCCGGAAAACCTGGCTGTTCAGGCTCAGATCGATCCGGTCTGGTGGACGGAGAACCTCGAAGAGGTGAACCGCCGCTGGCTCGAGTGGTACTCCAAGCGCTAAGCCTGAAGGGGTTTTGCGGTGGGGTTGGATACGGTGGCCGTTACCAGCCCCGCAGACCTTATGAGAGATCGGGCCTTGTGCCCGATCTTTTTTGTTTGTGATTGATTCAGGCGCGGTGGATCGCTTTCACTGCGCCATATCTGGTGGGGTACAAGAACGATGAGCGGTGAAACCGCCCCCGTATTTTTCGATTTCGCGGCCCTGTCGCGGCACAACTGCCACAAGCTGATGACATCTACCGTCTTGCCCCGGCCGATCGCCTGGGTGACGACGCTTAACCAAGATGGCTCCGTCAACGTCGGACCTTTCTCCTTCTTCAACGTGGCCGCAGAAGAGCCGCCGCTGGTCTCGATCGCCATTGGAAGCGGTGAACGGTTCGAGGGTGACCTGAAGGACACGGGCGTCAACATCCGTCGCAACGGCGAGTTCGTGGTCAATCTGGTTGGCTTCGCCAACGCTCAGGCCATGACGAGAACTGCGGTGAACTTCGCGAGCGGCGTAAGCGAGGTTCCATTTGCGGAGATCGACACCGTGCCGTCGGCAAAGCTCCATACGCCGCGCATTCGCCAAAGCCCGGCTGCGCTTGAATGCGAGCTGTTCCGCGAGATCGATCTGGGCGACGGCCAGTCGCTTGTGCTGGGGAAAGTTATTGGCGTTCACATCGCCCAAGAGGCGGTTCTGGATGCAGACAAGTGCTACATCGACGCGCCGAAACTCGACCTCATTGCTCGCATGCACGGCGACGGATGGTACACGCGCATGACGGACTGGTTCCAATGCAGGACGCCTAAGCACCCTTGAGGTGACCGAAACAAATAGAGCGGCACAAGGCCGCTCTATTGTAGATATTTCTCTGCTTTTAGAAGCAGCTTTGATAGGCGCCGCCGTCTACCACGATGTTCTGGCCCACGATGTAGCCGGCATGGTTGGAGCACAGGAAGGCGCAGAGGCGGCCGAACTCGTCCGGATCGCCGAAGCGGCCAGCCGGAATACCCGTTAGCCGCTGCTTCTCGACCTCGCTGACTTCCTTCTGCTGGTTACGCGCGGCAACAGACATGCTTTCGGTCATGCGATTGGTGGCAAAGATGCCCGGCAGCATCTGGTTGATGGTCACGTTGTGCTGCGCCACGCTGCGCGCCACACCGGCGAGGAAGGCGGTAAGTCCGGCACGTGCGCCGGAAGACAGATCGAGGCCGGCTACCGGCGAATAGACCGTCGCCGACGTGATGTTCACGATGCGCCCGAACTTGCGCTCCACCATGCCGTCGATTACGGCCTTGATGAGCTCGATCGGCGTGATCATGTTCTGCTCGAGCCCGTGAGCGATATCGGCGCGGTCAAGCTCGCGGAAATCGCGGTAGGCTGGGCCACCGTTGTTGTTGACAAGGATGTCAGGGGCAGGGCAGGCGGCGAGTAGCGCCTGCTGACCCTCCGGGGTCGATACATCGGCGACGACCGGCGTGACCGTCACGCCGGCACGGTCACGGATGTCCCGCGCAGTGGCTTCAAGCGCTTCATGATCGCGTCCGTTGATCACCACATTGGCCCCAGCTTCCGCGAGAGCAATGGCGCAGGCACGGCCGAGACCCTTGCTGGATGCGCAGACGATTGCGTTGCGTCCTTCGAGACCGAGATCGAGACCCTTCATGCGTTTAGGCTCCACGTTTCCACATTGATTTGGCGATGCCCTGCTGCAGTAGCACACCATCCTGGTTGATCATACGCACCAGGCGGGACACGACGTAGTCACGACCGTTTTCCTGCAGCTCAATGGCGTAGACTTCAACTTCCAGATGGAATGTGTCACCGGAAACCAGCGGCTTCAGGTACTCCCACTTCTCCACACCCATGGCGCGCACGAATTCGTCCGCTCCTTCGAGGACGGAGGCTTCGAGGTGGCTGCCCAGTGAAACGGCGATGCCGAACGAGCCCTGCGCGCGGACAGCACCAAGGCCGGCCTTCTGCATGAAATCGCGGTCGCAATGGACCGGATGCCAACCCCCAGTCAGCATCATGTAGAACGTGATGTCGGTGTCGGTGATCGTGCGGCCGTAGGTGCGTGACACCTGGCCGACCTTGATCGTGTCATACGTAAACGGAAAGGGGATCGGGTTCATTCTGTCACTCCCGCAATGAACGTGAGGCGATGCCGCCTGTCGAGGAGACTGTTGTTTGCATGGGCAAAGGGAGAAGCGTGAACCGCTTCTCCCTTCAAACTGCGCCGGACGGCTTAGCCCTTGACTGCTTCGTCGAAGAACTCGTTGGTGTAGAGCTCTTCGACGTTCTTGACCTCGATGATCCCTGCCTTGGTCACCAGCTCGGCAGAAAGCGCAATGGCCTCCGGCACGTTGCGCATGATGTTGTCGACGCCGTTGACAATGGCGAGATCGTTATACGCCTTCAGCGACGCGATGCGGAAATCGCGGTCTTCGTTTGCAACGATGTCAAACTTGGCCGTGATTCGATCCAGGATCATACCCTGATCCGAGCTGTTCACTTCGATAGCGGAATTACGCATCGCACGGATGAACTTGACGACGGTATCACGGTTTGCATCCGCAAACTTGCGGGTCATCAGCAGAACGCCGCCCGGTACTGGAGCGAACTTTGACGCTGGCCAGATTTCGACCGGTTCGTTGTCACGCTCCAGCAGGATGCAGGTCTCGATGGTCGCGAGATAGGCATCGACGCGGCCCAGCTTGAGCACTTCGACGTTGCCCGCGTTCGAACCGATAGCCTGACGCTCGACGGAATCGAACGGAACGTTTGCGCCCGCCAACATCAGGTTCAGAACGTTCTCCATGCCGCCGCCAAGTGCAGCAAGACCGACTCGCTTACCCTTGAAGTCTTCCGGCTTCATGATCGGATCGCCCTTGCGGCTAACGACCATGAATACACCGTGGTGCAGGCTGGTGCCGGCGGAGATGACCGGTTCGCTCTGCATCGCAGCAGCGCGGAACACGTCCATCAGACCCACGCGACCGGTGAAGGCCGAACCGGTGATTACCTGCTGCACAGCAGGCGTCGTGCCGCGGATCGTGCCGATCTCGACATCAATGCCTTCCTTGGCAAGGTGGCCGCCAACGATGGCGTTCAGTTCGTGAACATATTCAAGAGCCATGTCGTATGGCTCCATGAACACGAGTTTGCCGGGAGCCTGGGCAAAGACCGGCATCGAGCCGAACATGAACCCAGCGCTTCCCGCCACCATTCCCTGAAGCAGGTTTCTACGCGTAATGCTGTTATTGATCATCTCGACATCCTCCTCATCGGTGTTCGATTTCCCAATGAGGCCAGTGTTTCCGATGGCCGGTGATCTGCGCCATAACTGTTGTTGGTAGGGTCTTTACCTATTGGAATGGCTGGCTGTTTTTTGCGCAGACAGCACCTAAAGTTATAGCAGCTCGGCCAGTTCAAAGGGCCCGATCAGGCGGTGCATGGCGCACCCTTTTCCGCAAAAACATCAGGTATAACAATGAGCTGGCGCTGTAAGGGCTGACTCAGGCGACCCCTGCGTTCTCAGTGCGTCGGCCTATCATGAAACGACAGCAGAGTGCTTCATCACGAAAGGTAATAGCGCGAACCAACTCGATTATGGATGCGACAAAGGAAAACGATAAGGTCGGCTGGAAGGAGGCTGCCGGCCACTCAGCGCGCCCGCAGCTGTCACAACCAAAAAGCAATCAGAGCGACCAGTCTCCGTGAGACAGGAGCAAGCAATGCTCTGAATTGCGCACAGCATAGGGGTTATTGGAGATGGCTGAAGCCACTGAAAAGGCGGTATGTGAACTTTTGGCCGACAGCCTTGTCGCGCATGGCGTGAGCCATCTCTACGGTCTCGTCGGCGACGCCAACCTGTTCATGGTGGATGCCTACATCCGCGCCGGCAAGGGCCGCTACGTTGCCTGCAACCACGAAGCTTCGTCCGTCCTGGCTGCGATCGGCTATGCTCAGGTGAGCGGCAATATCGGTGTTGCCACCGTCACCCATGGCCCGGCCCTGACCAACATCATCACCCCGCTGGTTGAAGGCGTGAAGGGCTGCATCCCGCTCGTCGTTCTCGTTGGCGATACGCCTCCCCATGACCTTGAGCACCTGCAGACGGTGGACCAGCGCGAGCTGATCAAGGCAACCGGCGCAGGTTTCGTCGAGATGCGTAATCCGGGCACCGCGATGGAAGACCTCGCCCGCGCGTTCCGCCTGGCTGCCGTCGAGCGCAAGCCGGTCGTCTTCAACATGCGCGTTGACCTGATGTGGGAAAAGGCTCCGGCCGAGAAGCCGCCGGTCCGTCAGGCCGTTTCTATCCGCGCAGTCGCCCCAGAAGGCGAGATGTTCGATGAAGCGCTAGGCATGATCGCTTCGGCAAAGCGCCCGCTGGTTCTGGCTGGCCGTGGCGCCATCGAGCCGGAAGCCAAGGCAGCTATTCTTGATCTTGCTCGCCGCCTCGAAGCTCCGGTTGCCACAACACTCAAGGCTTCCGGCCTGTTCCACGGCGAGCCATTCAACCTCGGCGTTTTCGGTACCCTCAGCAACCCGGTTGGCGCCGATACGATCATGCAGTCGGACGTCATCATCGCTTTCGGTGCAAGCCTCAGCTGGCTGACGACGGTTTCCGGCGCTTACATCAAGGGCAAGCGCATCGTTCAGATCGTTGGCGACATGCAGGAGAATGCCCGCCGCACTGAGCCGGGCCTTGTTTTCGTTGGAGATCCGGCTCTGACCGCCCGCCGCATCATTGAGGTTCTGGACGAGGCCGAGATTCCGGGATCGCAGGCGACCGACGAGAACCTGCGCAAGCGTCTCGAGGCTCAGGCTGAAGAATTCGCCACCCTGCCGACCCTCCCGGAAACGACCTCGGGCACGGTTGACCTGCTCGCAACGCTGCGTCACCTCGAAACGGCTGTGCCGAAGGATCGCGTGCTCGTCACCGACCTTGGTCGCTTCATCCACACCACCTGGAAGGTGTTCACCACCACGGAGCCGCACAACTTCGTCTACAGCGCGCACTATGCCTCCATCGGCCTCGGCATGGGTGAAGCGATCGGTGCAGCCATTGCCGGTTCGGATCGTACGACCCTTCTGGTCGCCGGCGACGGTGGCTTCATGATGGGCGGCCTGACCGAGCTCAGCACGGCGATCCGCGAGAACCTGGATCTCATCATCATCGTCTGCAACGACGGCAGTTACGGTGCCGAGCACATCCAGTTCCTGCGCAAGTCGATGGATCCGACGACCTCGCTGCTCTTCACGCCGGACTTTGCGGCTGTTGCCCGCTCCATGGGCGCAACCGGCATCCAGATACGCGACAACAGCGAAGTGCCTGTGGCGATCGAAGCCATCAAGCACCGTCAGGGACCGGTCCTGATCGAACTCGTCCTCGATCCGTACAAGATCGACAGCTGATCGATTGATGCAGCGCTTCTCGGCGGAGTGGCGCTGCAATTGCATTCCTAGGAGGGGATTTCATGAAATTTGTGCGGTTCGGCGCGGCCGGACAGGAAAAGCCCGGCGTCATCGATGCCAATGGTCGCGTCCGCGATCTTTCCGGCCACATCACGGACATCAGCGGCGAGACGCTGGCTTCTGCGGCCTTCGGGGCCCTTCGTGAACTCGATATCGACACGCTCCCCGATGCAGGTTCCGCGGACGAACTCCGCCTTGGCCCCTGCGTCACCGGCATGAACAAGATCATCTGCTGCGGCCTCAATGAGAAGTCTCACGCAGAAGAGATGAACGTCCGGATGCACAAGGAGCCGTCCGTCTTCTTCAAGCCGCTGAGCGCGCTGAGCGGACCCTATGATCCGATCGTCTATCCGAAGGTCGGCCAGCAACTTGACTGGGAAGCTGAGCTTGCGATCGTGGTCGGCATAGAGTGCAAGTACGTTGATCCGTCAGAAGCCCGCAGCAAGATGGCTGGCTTCTGCGTTTTCAACGATCTGACCGACCGCTACTGGCAGATCGAGCGCGGCATGGGTCAGGCGCTCGCCGGCAAGTGGTTCGACACTTTTGCACCGGTGGGACCCTGGCTTGTCACGCCTGACGAAGTGGGTGATCCGAGCGCGCTTCAGATCCGCACCTGGGTCAACGACCGCAAGGTGCAGGACTTCCCGTCCAGCGATTACATCTTCGACGCCGACAGGATCCTGGCGCACTGCAGCCAGTTCTTCACGCTCTATCCGGGCGATATCATTGCCATGGGCTCCGGACCCGGCAACGGCATCTATCTGAGGCAGTACCTGAACCCGGGCGACACGATCCGCGTCGAGATCGAAGGTCTCGGCCAGCAGAAGAACCTCGTGGTAGCTGAGCAGTAATTCAGCTCATCATTGCGAACAACGACGCGGCGTCTCGATGAGGCCGCCGCTTTTTTTATCACCCGGACACTTCCTACCAAAGAAAACGCCACCGCGAGCGGAACGCGGTGGCGTAAATGCCAGCTAATTTACGGTAAGTCTTACGACTTGACGCGCATGGCGATCAGCTTGGTCTCAAGATATTCATCGAGGCCCTCGCGTCCGCCTTCACGGCCGAGACCGCTTTCCTTGACCCCACCGAAAGGAGCTTCGGCAGCACCGATGCGGATCTCGTTGACGCCGACCATGCCGGTTTCGAGGCGCTCTGCAACGCGGATGGCGCGGTCCATGTTCTCCGTGAAGATATAAGCCGACAGGCCGTACTCCACGTCGTTGGCGACGTGCAGAACCTCTTCCTCGGAGCTGAAGCGGTAGAGAGCTGCAACTGGTCCGAAGATTTCTTCGCGGCAAAGGCGGGCATTGGCCGGAACGTCGGTCAGCACCGTTGGTGCGTAGAACGAACCGTTCTCATAGGCCTGACCCTGCATGCGGCTGCCGCCGGCGCGAACCTTGGCACCGCACTGGATGGCGTCGGCAACCAGCTCTTCAACCTTTTCGACAGCCTTGAAATCCACCAGCGGGCCCATCTGGATGCCAGTCTGAGTACCATCGCCAACCTGCATTGCAGTCGCAAGCTGCTCGAGGCGGTCTGCAACTTCGGCGTAGATTGCCTCGTGGACGTACAGGCGGTTAGCACCAATGCAGGCCTGACCCGCATTCAGGTACTTGAGAGCAGCCACGGCGCGCACCGAAGCTTCAATGTCGCAATCCTCGAACAGGATGACCGGAGCGTTGCCGCCCAGTTCCATCGAAACGCGCTTCACGCGCTCGGCAGCACCGCGAAGCAGGAGGCGGCCGATTTCCGTCGAACCGGTGAAGGAGATCTTGCGGACGCGATCGTCGTTCAGGAAAACATTGCCGATTGCGGATGCCTTGCCGGTCACAACGTTGATCACGCCAGCCGGAAGGCCGGCTTCAACGAAAACCTTGGCAACGCGCAGAGCGATGGCAGAGGTAGCCTCAGCCGGCTTCAGCACCATGGTGCAGCCTGCAGCAAGAGCCGGAGCAGCCTTGCGGAAGATCATCGCGCAGGGCACGTTCCACGGAATGATGGCGCCGCAGACGCCAACGGGCTGACGAACGGTCAGCAGGCGGCGACCCGGCATTGGATCAGGGATCCAGGAACCATAGGCGCGGCGTGCTTCTTCCGCATACCAGCGCAGGGAATCGATGGAGAGCTGCAACTCACCCTGTGCTTCAACCTGCGGCTTGCCTTCTTCCTGCGTGATGAGCAGTGCGATCTCGTTGCGCTGCTCTTCAAGCAGGTCGGCTACGCGATGCAGGTGCTTTGCGCGGGCGGCGGCGGTCAGGCCGGACCAGCTCGGAAATGCCTCGACAGCGGCATCCACTGCACGGCGAGCGTCTTCTTCGCCACCGAAGGGGATACGGGCGACGATGCTGCCATCGGCCGGATTGGTGGAGACAAAAGTCTCGCCACCAATGGCCGGATGGAACGCGCCCCCATACATCATCAGAGGCTCAGCTACGCTGCCGTTACTACCATTCTGGCTCATTCTTACTCCTTTAACGGGATGATGTATGGGTGCAATTCCGCAGGAAGGCGGCTCGCTCTTTCCGGCGGAATTGCAACGGATCTGCGGAAAATTACTCCGCAGCGGCTTCCAGTTCGGCCTTCAGCTCTTCAACGGTCATGCCAAGAACGCGAGCTTCGATTTCCATCGGATCGGTGTCGATGCCGTCGCGCAGCGTGTCGACTGCCGTGGAAAGGTCCGGGGTCTCGTCTTCGAAATAGAGGCCAACGGCGTTCTTGCGCACCAGCGGATCGCAGGCCGGAGCGTGCACTTCGATCAGCGTCACGTCACCGCCGCTGCGGTTCCATGCCCAATGAACGGCGTTGCGCGGGATGCGGCAGAGGTCGCCAGCCTTCATCAGGAAGCCGTCGTTGTTGATGAAGACCCAGACTTCGCCTTCGGTGACGTAGTTGATCTGCTCAGCGTCGTGAATGTGGGGGTGGGAGTGGTAGCCCGGACCACGGACTGCAATCATCATGTTGCAGTCGTTGCCGTAGACCATCTTGGTGGACATTGCGCCACCACGGGTCTGCAGAACGTTCTGGCCTTCCTTGATGTCATTGATATTAACGCAGATTGGCATCTTTTTTCCCGTTTATGGTGGTTTGAATTATTGCTGAGCCTGCAGTCGCTGGGCGACGGCTTTGGCGGCGTTCACAATTCCCTGGTACCCGGTGCAGCGGCAGAGCTGGCCGGAGATGGCTTCCTTGATCTCTTCCTCCGTAGGGGAGGTGTTGACCGAGAAGAGGTGGTGGAGCGCCATGACCATGCCGGGCGTGCAGAAGCCGCACTGCAGGCCATGGAACTCGCGCAATGCTTCCTGGATGAGCGAAAGCCCCTCATCCGGAGACGCGCCTTCAACGGTGAGGATTTCCGCACCCTCCGCCTGGACGCCGAGCATCAGGCAGCCGCGGGCGGGCTCTCCGTTGACGATGATGGTGCAGGCGCCGCAGACGCCATGCTCGCAGCCGAGATGCGTGCCGGTGAGGCCGAGCTGGCCGCGCAGGACATCGGCGAGGGTCTGGCGGGGTTCAACTTCCACCGAGACTTTCTTGCCGTTGACGGTGAACGATACCTGGTGGAGCGTCATTTCTGCATTCCTTCCGCCCGCTTGAACGCCTGGAGCAAAGCGCGTTCGGCCATGACAGGACCGATCTTGCGGCGGTACTCGAGACAGATATCCTCGTTGTCGAACTCGAACAGTTCGAGGTCCATGAGTTCGAGCGCTTCACGCACCACGGCTTCCGAGAACTTCTGGCCCTTGAGCGCATCCGTGACGGCATCGAAGCGAAGCGGCACGGGAGCCACCGCACCGACGATCAGGTGTGCTTCGGCGCAGGTTCCATCCGCAGCGAGGCTCACGCGGGCCGCTGCCGAAGCCATGGCGAAATCGCCCTTGCGACGCGACAACTCGACCAGTGCAGCACCCTCGTTCGGTTTTGCCTGAACACGGATCTCGGCAAGGATTTCGCCCGGTTCAATGGCGGTGTCGAACGTTCCGAGCGTGAACTCGTCGGCAGGAATGATCCTCTCGCCCTGCTTGCTCTTCAGAACCATGTCGGCCTTGTAGGCAAGCATCACGGCCGGTGTTTCAGCGGCCGGATCGGCGTGCGAGAGGCTGCCTCCAAGTGTGCCACGGGCGCGGGTGGGAGGATGCCCGACGTTTTCCAGCCCGTAATGCAGCAGAGGCAGTTGTTCAAAGACGAGCGAGGATGCCAGGGCATGGGCCTGGCGGGTCATCGCTCCGATATGGATGGTCGAACCTTCCTGACGGATGCCCGAAAGCTCGGGGATCCGGTTGAGGTCGATCAGGACTTCCGGGCGGGCAAGACGCAGCGCCAGCATCGGCACCAGGCTCTGTCCGCCTGCGATCACCCGTGCCTCTGAACCTTCGCTTTCGAGAAGATCCAGCGCTTCGTCGAGTGTGCGCGGGGCGAAATATTCAAAAGGTGCCGGCTTCATCTTGTCACCGTCGGTACAGCAGAGAGAACCCGTTCGGGCGTGAACGGCAGGATGTTCAGGCCGGTGTTGGACTTCAGCGCATCAGCAATCGCGTTGCCGATTGCTGCAGCCACACCGGAAGGACCGATCTCGCCCACGCCCTTGACGCCCAGTACGTTGCCTTCAGGCTTCACGTCTTCGAGAACGAGCGTGCTTACCGGCGGCATGTTGTAGACGTTCGGCATCATGTAGTCGGCAAAGGTACCGGTGGTGAGCTGTCCGTCCTCGGAATAGGTGAGCTCCTCAAGGAACGTTCCGCCCAGCCCCTGCGCGACACCGCCGATCAGCTGACCTTCCACGATCAGCGGATTGAGCTGGCGGCCGACATCGCAGGCCACAAAATACTTCTCGACCTTCGTCTCGCCCGTGCGGGGATCGACCAGAACATCCGCGATATGCACCGCAAAAGCCCAGGTGCCGCCCGGAACGCCGCGGATGTAGGACGTGACGACGAGGCCGTCATGGTCCGGGATGTTCTTGTCGGATGGCGGCTTCAGGAACTCAGGATTGCCCGGCATCAGAATGCGTGCGATCCCGCCAAGCGTGATCAGTGGCTCATTCTTGCCGGCCTGCCAGACAGCGCCTTCGCGCAGTTCAAGCTCCTCGACAGGAATGTTGAACTTCGCGCTCGCCGTCTTGAGTGCCTTGTCGCGGATTCCGTGCGCGGCATTGTAGAGAGCCTCGCCACAGAGGACCGCCGTGCGGCTGGCGTAGGTGCCACCACCGAAGGTGATGATGCCCGTGTCGCCATGGCGTACGGCAATCTTCTCGACGGGTACATCAATGATGCTGCTGACGATCTGCGCCAGCACCGTCTCGTGACCCTGGCCCTGGTTGCTGGAGCCGCTGAAGATCGTCACGTTGCCGCGCTGGTCCACTTCGAGGCGAACACCTTCGAAAGCGCCGAGACCCGAAGGCTCGACGAAGGCGCACAGCCCGCGTCCGCGCAGCCAGCCATTTTCCTCGCGTTCGAACGGAGCGTCCCAGCCATAACCGGCAAGCGCCTTCTCGAAGACAGCCGGATAGTCGCCGCTGTCAAAGATGGTTGGACGCTTCACGCTTTCCGTGCCGACGTGCCAGGGCATCATCTCGGCCGGGATCAGGTTGCGGCGGCGCAGCTCTGCCCGCTCCAGGCCCATCTTGTCGGCGAGGCGATCAATGGCGCGCTCACGGGCGAAGTTTGCCTCGAACATGCCGGGGGCGCGGTAGGTGCCCGTCGGCGTCTTGTTCGTCATGACCGTCTTGGTGTTGATGCGGTAGTTGCGCACCTTGTACGGTCCGGGGAAGCAGGCTGCGGCATGCGACGGCACAACGTCGCCATGGGTGCGGATATAGCCGCCCATGTCGGTCACCAGCTTCACGTCGAAAGCGGTGATGATGCCGTTCTCGTCAGCGGCGACGGTCACCACGAAGTCGCTGTCTCGCGAGTGGTTGATCGCGCCGAAGTGCTCGACGCGGTCTTCGATCCAGCGCACCGGCTTGCACAGGCGCTTTGCTGCAAAGGGAATGAGGAAGTCTTCCGGGTAGAACTCGCCGCGCGCGCCGAAGCTGCCGCCGACGTCCGGTTCCACCAGGCGGATATCCTGCTCGCTCATCCCGAGCATGCCTGCCAGCATGTTGCGGTTGGTATGGACGACCTTGGTCGCACCATGAACTTCGAGAAGGTTGCGCCCGCGATCGTAAGAGGCAAGCAGACCGCGCGTTTCCATCGGCATTGCCGTGTGACGCTGAACGGAGAAGCTTTCCTGAACGGTATAGGCCGCGCTCTTCAACGCCTCTTCGACGTTGCCGAGGTCAAAGCCCCAGTCGCCAGCCAGATTGCCAGCCTCGTGGATGGGCTCGGCATCGGGCTCGATTGCGCGGTAGGGGCTGGTAATTGCGGGAAGCGGATCGAAGTCGATCTCGACGAGTTCCGCGGCATCCTCACAGATGGCGCGGCTCTTCGCGACGATCACTGCAATCGGTTCGCCCACATAGCGCACACGATCCTGAGCGAGAGGATGCTGCAGATACGGGCTGAGATCGCCATGCGTCGGGATGCGACAAACGATCGGGCCCAGATCTGCCGGAACGTCCGCGGCGGTGAAAACCGCCTCGACACCTTCAAGCTTCAACGCCTCGCTGGCATCGATGGAGCGGATGATCGCGTGCGGGTAGGGGCTGCGCAGAACGTAGGCTTCCACCATGAAGGGCATGGCGAGGTCAGCTACGTAGCGTCCTTCGCCGCGCAGGAAGCGGGCGTCCTCTACTCTCGGAATGCGTGCGCCAATGGTCATCTGATTTAAGCCACAGACTGGTCGAGGAACTTGCAGCAGTCGACGATCGGCTCGCCATCCAGCTCAAGGCGGGTCTGGCGGAATGCCATGTCGATGTGCAGGCGGGAGGCGTTCTGGCCCATCAGGTCGCGGTTCTCACCGATTGCGAGCAGCACGTTGCCGTAGCAGGAGCGCGTCTCAACGCCGCCAGCCTTGTCCCAGTTGCGCATGGAAAGCGTATCCCAGGCGCCACGGTCCTCAACGCCCCAGCCAACGTGCGACAGGCGGCGTGCGCCCTCGTCACCGCGGTTGACGATGAGGTGCTCAAGCATCACGGCTTCACGGCCACCCTCGAAGCGCTGAGCTATTCCCTTTTCGAAATAGATCTTCAGCGGCTGGGTCACGTAGCGCTCGAACGGGAACAGCACGTCGCCCGGCGAAAGAACGAGAACGCCTTCAACGGTCTCTTCCTCAACGGTGGTGCAGACGAGGCCGGTGCCCCAGTGATCCCAGCGGCCGACGGTGTCAGCCATGCCGTACTGGTTGGAGGCCAGGCGCGAGCCCTTCTGCATGACGAGGTCGGTGCCGTCCTTGGAGGTGAGGTGAACCACCTTGGCATTCTGATAGCGGGCAACACCGCGCTCGGCGCGATCCTTGATCGTCTGGCTCGGCATCAGGCGGAGCAGGATGTCTTCCGGCTCGTGAACGCGCAGGATGCGGGTACCCGTGGCAAGGATAGCCTCGTGGTCGTTGGAATAGAGCATTCCGCCCGTCGTGACGTCGACGACGAAATCCGCCAGCTTCATCAGTTCGATCATCAGCGGCTGCGGGTTTGCGCGGCCAAGCCTGTTGCTGGCATCGGCGTTGATGAGCGGCTGAACAAAGGAGAACGCCTCTGCACCAAGGTCACGCGCGGCAGCGACGAAGGCAGGTGCGTAGACGGGGTTGGAGAAGCTGTCGGCATAGACGACAACCTTCTCACCAGCACGCACGTTCGACTGCTTCAATCCCTCGCGGAAGATGGGGATAATGTCTGCTGCGCTGTCGTGGCTGATGGGCAATCTGATCATGCATTTCCTCCTTTAGCCGGCGCGGAACCGTTTCGCCGCTGCCGTTTAGGGTACCAATAGCGACCATCATGAGTAGGCTTGCAAATGATAGCTATCCAGTTCAGAAGTTGTTTGAGTCATTACCAATGGGAATATTGCGTTGGATCAAAAACAACTGGAGCGATTTGTCGACGTCGTTGAAAGTGGCAGCCTGAGCAGGACCTCAAAAAGGCTCAATGTCTCTCAGCCCGCCCTCAGCAAGAGCCTTAGACTTCTGGAAGAGCAGCTTGGTGTTCGCCTCCTTGATCGCGGCCCGCGCGGCGTGAAGCTGACCATTTTCGGCGAAACCTTCTACCGTCGCGCACGGTCTGTAACCGCAGAACTCCGCCGTGCCAACGACGATCTTGAACATATAAAGGGAAAGCTCACAGGCTCCGTCTCGCTCGGTGTTACACCTGGCCCCGGTATTCTCGATCAGATCATCCCCAAGGCCGTCATGCGCATTGCGCTAAAGCGCCCGGACCTGCGCGTGCGCGTCCGCAGCGGCACGATCTCGGAGCTGCTCGTCGACCTGCATCGCGGTGACCTTGACCTGCTCTTCACGGTTCTGGATGAGCGTACAAAAGGCCCGGACCTCAAGGTTCAGAAGCTCTTTGACGACAATTTCTCGCTGGTAGTGCGGACCGGACACCAACTGCTGCAGCAAAAGGAAATCTCGCTGCAGGATCTGCTGAGCTCCCGCTGGGTCATGCTCGAGGATGCACTCCCGCTATGGGAAAGCGTGTGCAAGCTCGCTGCTCAGGAAGGGATCGAGGTCAAGACCCGTCCGATCGAGAGCAACTCCATGGTGTTCCTGCGCGAAGTTGCCCGCAAGACGGACTTCATCGGCATCATGCCGTCCTATTCGGCCGAGATGAATTCCGCGAACGGCAACCTGCGGCACATTCCGCTGGAGCGCGTTTCTTCACACAATCTGCTGCCGAACCTTGCGCGTCCGCTGGGTCTGGTGCATGCGGTGGAAATCGAGCTGACCGAGGCCACCAAGGCGCTGCTGCGCAGCATCAATACCGTCTGTATCGAGATGAACATGCTTCGGAAGTAGGTGCCGCAGATCATGTCGCATGGCGAAAGTCGGATGTGCGGTGCATAACCGAAGCGAATAGCTATCGACATATCTTACCTACTCATGCCCCCATCGGGATTGTACCCAAGACAGCATGGCTGAGCTCCCAGCATGCCATGCTGGTTGGGCGCTGGCGCCGTTCCATCGTGTCGGAGTATCGCAATGATCAACCAATCCTTCGACTTCATCGTCGTGGGCGCAGGCTCTGCCGGCTGTGCGTTGGCAGCCCGGCTTTCCGAAAATCCCGATCGCTCCGTACTGCTGTTGGAAGCCGGTGGCGGGGACTACAACCCGTTGATCCATGTGCCGATCGGCTGGGGCATGCTCATCCGACTGGGTATGCACAACTGGAATTACCGCAGTGAGCCGATCGCGGCTCTTGGCGGCCGGGTTCTCGATTGCCCGCGCGGCAAGGTGCTGGGCGGAACCTCCTCCATCAACACCATGGCCTATGTGCGCGGTCATCGCGCCGATTTCGATCGCATGGCTGAAGCAGGCCTTGAAGGTTGGGGCTACGAGGACGTGCTGCCCTACTTCCGCAAGCAGGAAGACTGGGAAGGCGGAGCCTCAAAGTATCGTGGCGCAGGCGGACCGATCAGCACGATCACGTCGGACTACGCCGATCCGTTGATGGACGCCTATGCTCAGGCGTCGCAGGATGCAGGCCACGGCTGGACCGACGACTATAACGGCGAGAAGCAGGAAGGCTTCGGCCGCATGCAGCTGACGCTGCGGAAGGGTCGCCGCAACTCGACCTATCGCGGTTACATTCGCCCGGCCATGAAGCGGAAGAACCTGACGGTTCTTACGCGTGCGCTCACCGCACGTGTGCGCCTGGAAAACGGGCGTGCCGCAGGCGTGGAATATGAACATGGCGGCAAGCAGTATTTTGCCGCTGCCCGCAGCGAAGTGATCATCAGCGCTGGCGCGTTCAACTCCCCGCAGCTCCTGATGCTATCCGGCATCGGCGACCCTGTGGAGCTCGCAAAGCACGGCATCAAGTGCGAAGTTGCGCTCCCCGGCGTCGGCAAGAACATGCACGACCACTACGGCACGTCGATCATCTACAAGCGCAAGAAGCCCGGCCCCTTCCACGCCAACATGCGTGCGGACAAGGCGGCGCTCGGCTTCACCCGCGCCTACCTCACGGGCGAGGGCTTTGCATCCAAGCTGCCGGGCGGCATCACCGCCTTTGTGAAGAGCACGCCGGAGCAGGAAATTCCTGACTTGCAGCTGCTGTTCGTCGGCGCGCCGATGGATGCCCACCCCCATTTCTCGCCCTTCGTAAAACCCTATCAGGATCGCTTCATGACCCGCGTGGTTATGTGCCGTCCGGAAGGCCGTGGTTCCGTCACCCTGCGCTCGGCATCCCATAAGGACGATCCGGTGATCGACGAGGCGGTGCTGAACACCGATTCCGACATCCGGCGCATGCGCGAGGGCGTCAAGCTCTTCCGCGAGGTGGGTCGCCAGTCGGTTCTCGCCGAGCACGCAGAGGAAATCGGACCCGGCGCTGCCGTCAAGACGGATGCCGAGATCGACGCCTACATCCGCTCGATCGTTTCGCTCTCCTTCCACCCCTCCGGCACCTGCCGCATGGGCAAGGACGGAGACGCTGGTGACGTGGTCGACAACCAGTGCCGCGTTTTCGGCGTGGAAGGCCTTCGCGTCGTCGACGCCTCCATCTTCCCGGCTCCGATTGGCGGCAATATTAACGCCCCGATCATCATGGCGGCTGAAAAGGTGGCTGCTTCGCTCTGAGGCAGTCACGTTTCCGGCGGGGAGGGCCGCATGCTTCAGTTTCAGAGCGATACGCTCGATGAGAATCAGCGCTACAAGCTGATTTCGGCCATCGTCACGCCGCGTCCCATCGCCTGGGTGGCGAGCCTCAATCCTCATGGCGCGGTCAACCTCGCGCCTTTCAGCAGCTATACCTTCATCAGCTATAACCCGGCGAAGGTGCTGTTCAGCGTTGGCCCCGGTGGCGAAAAGCTGAAGGATACGGTTTCCAACATCGAAGCGCGTGGCGAATTTACCGTAAATTCCGTCACGCCTGATGTGTTCGCCCCGATGGTGGACAGCGCCTTCGAATACGAGCGCAGTGAGAGCGAGGCCGAGCTGCTGGGAATTAAGCTCGCGCCGTCCTCAATGATCGAGACGCCCCGTGTGGCAGGCGTCGCCGCAGCGATGGAATGCAGGCTGGACCGGATCATTCCGGTTGGCGATCAAGACGACCACCGTCTGATCATCGGCACCGTCACCTGTTTCCATATCGATCAGTCCGTCTGGAACAAGGACCGGATCGACCCCGGGCTCTATAACCCGATGGGCCGCATCGGCGGTCCGCTCTATCAGGAACGCGGTGAGATCATCGTGCGTCCGGTCCCGAAAGAACGCGGGCATTAGGGAGACGGGCGAACCCGTCTCCTATCTTTCTATGCAAACTTCCGTGCTACCGGCCTGCGGTGAGACTTGGCGACGAGCAGCTTTTCAACGGCTACGCTGAGGTCGAGATGCGCGAAATCAGCGCCGCGCCTGCCGATGAGCTGGATGCCGAGCGGCATTCCGGCTGCACCGAAGCTGTAGGGCAGGGTAGAGGTGGGAACGCCGAGCAGCGTCCACGCAACGCAGGGTCCGGGATTTCCGGTTCCTTCGCTCATGAGAGGAGCCTCGCCAAGCGTCGGCAATGAGAGAAGGCCGTCGAACCCTTCCAACTCGGCGGCAAGCAGTTCGATGAGTGCATCGCGCTCCTCGAGCGCCTGCTGATAGGCACCTTCTGGAAGTTCTTCGCCTTTCTGCACCAGCTCCTTGATATGGACGCTGACGAGGTCGCCATGCTGGTCGATGAGTGGCCGGTAGACCTCGGCAGCCTCATGGAAGAGGATGGTCTCCGCAAGCGCCTGGCAGCGGTTAAAGGTTTCCGGCAGCTCTGCCTCGACAACCGAAACACCCTGCGCGCGCAGGAACTCAGCCACCTCAAGCACAACGTCGCGCTGCGCCTGCGATGCGGCTTCCCACCACGGCCCCTTCACGAGGCGCAGGGTCCACGTCTTGCCTTCGGGTGCTGCAACAGTCTCGCCCAGAACGAGACCATGCACCTTGCGGATGAGCTCGATCGTCTGCGCCAGATATCCTGCATGGTCGAGCGTGCCAGACAGGGGCTGAACACCTTCCAGCGGCAGAGCGCCATAGCTCGGCTTGAAACCAGCGATGCCGCAGAAGGCTGCCGGCCTGATGATCGAACCGAAGGTCTGCGTGCCGAGCGCCAGCGGCACGATGCCTGCCGCCACTGCAGCGGCTGAACCGCTGGACGAGCCGCCCGGCGTGCGGTCTGTGCCATACGGATTGACCGTCGCCCCAGCCTGCCGCCAGGCAAACTCCGTCGTCACTGTCTTGCCGACGACATAGGCGCCGAGGTCGCAGAGCTTCTCCACAAGCGCGGCCGACTTGGCCGGAACATGCCCCTTGTAGATCGGCGATCCGTAGGCGGTTTCCAGCCTGGCCGTATCGTAGAGATCCTTGACGCCGATCGGCAGCCCGTCGAGCGGAAGCTCCGGCTGCGACCGGAACGGCTCCGGGTTCAGGACGGTGAAGGCCTTCAGGCGCGGATTTGAGCGCGCTGCGGCTTCCCTGCTGTTTGCCACCTGCTCTGAAGCAAGCTGGCCCTCATTGATCTCCCCGGACAGACGGTTCATTTCGCCACAACCTGTTGTTCGTTGGTCAGAATGGGTGATTTCCTCCGCCCACGATCCCACAGCCTGATCGCCGGGACAAATGAAGACAACAGAGCGACATAGCCAAAGGTTATAGCACAAAGCAGGAGCATACTGGTTAGCCGGGCGAGCCGCGGTTAGCTTGCAGGCACCAAACTCACGCCCGACTGGCTCCATCCATGTCCGAATGGCGCGTAGGCAGCGGACCCGACGGCCCGCAAGTTAACATGTTTTGAGAGGCATCATGGCATTTACGCTCAAGAACGAAGTTGTCCTTGCTGCAAGTCCGGAGCGCGTCTGGGAGGCAATCAACGATCCCGAAATCCTGCGCGCCAGCATCCCCGGCTGCGAGGAACTGGAAAAGACCGGCGAGGGAGCATACACGGCCACCGTCCGCATCAAGATCGGACCCATCTCGGCTCGCTTCAAGGGCGCCGTCAGCTTCACCGACGTTGAAGCTCCGAACTCCTTCCGTCTCGTTGGCGAAGGCCAGGGCGGCATGGCTGGCTTCGCCAAGGGCGGCGCGCGCGTGCAGCTGACGCCGGAAGGCGACAGCACCCGTCTCGCCTATGACGTGGAGGCTGATATCGGCGGCATGATCGCCCAGCTCGGTTCGCGCCTCATCGACGGCGTTGCCAAGAAGCTGTCGGACAAGTTCTTCACCGACTTCGCAGCTGCGGTGGAATCAGCAGAAGCTGCCGCCTGATCTGGGCATCCGGTAGCTACAGCAGCCAAAAAGAAGGGGCCTGGCGGGCCCCTTTGTTATTTGTAGAGATCTGCGTAGGTTTTCCGCAGCTCGTTCTTCAGCACCTTGGCCATCGTGTTGCGCGGCAACTCTTCCACGAAGATCACGCGCTTCGGCAGCTTGTATTTGGCGAGCCTTGCGTCCAGCGCCTTGATCACGCTGTCTTCCGTCAACGTTGAGCCCTTCCTGGCGACCACCACTGCCGTGACACCCTCTCCGAAGTCAGGATGCGGCACGCCGATGACGGCACTCTCCACGACGCCCGCGATCTGGTCGATCTCTTCTTCCAGTTCCTTCGGATAGACGTTGTATCCGCCGGTGATGACGAGATCCTTGTTGCGGCCGACGATCGACAGATAGCCGCCTTCGTCAAATTGTCCGAGGTCACCGGTGATGAAGTAGCCGTCCTCGCGGAAATCCGCGCGCGTCTTGTCTGGCATGCGCCAGTAGCCCTTGAAGACGTTCGGACCCTTCACCTCGATCATGCCGACTTCGCCACTCTGCAGCAGCGCACCGCTCGCCGGATCGGTGATGCGAACACTGACGCCGGGCAGCGGGAAGCCGACGGATCCGGGCAGCCGATCGCCGTCATAGGGGTTGGACGAGATCATGTTGGTCTCGGTCATCCCGTAGCGTTCGAGGATGTGGTGGCCAGTTCGTGCTGTCCATGCCTTGTGCGTTTCAGCCAGCAGCGGTGCCGATCCCGAGATGAACAGGCGCATGTGATCGGTACTGCTGCGATCCAGCCACTCTTCGTTCAGCAGACGCGTGTAGAACGTCGGCACACCCATCAGTGTTGTTGCCTGAGGCAGGTTCTTGCGGATCTCCTCGATGTCGAACTTCGGCAGGAAGATCATCGATGCGCCGGCCGTCAGCACAACATTCGTAGCCACGAACAGCCCGTGCGTATGGAAGATCGGCAGCGCGTGCAGCAGCACGTCACTCTCGGTGAACTGCCAGTATTCTACCAGCGTCCGCGCATTGGAGGCGAGGTTCGCATGCGTCAGCATCGCGCCCTTGGAACGTCCGGTCGTACCCGATGTGTAGAGGATCGCGGCGAGATCCGTCGCTTCCACCGCTGCGGTTTCGTAATCCGTCTCCGCCTTGGCGGCGAACTCCGTCAGCGTACCCTTCC
>Ga0182736_1000287_pt1 | contig 89152 bp, 81 predicted proteins | sample eDN5th30CKraftBY_FD_128882 | JGI IMG/M metagenome (GOLD analysis project Ga0182736, IMG submission 128882) | Enriched backyard soil microbial communities from Emeryville, California, USA - eDNA 5th pass 30_C Kraft BY (version 2) (version 2) | ecosystem: Environmental > Terrestrial > Soil >... | reverse complement strand
CCGGCCAATACGCCTCTGCGCGAGGCAAACATAGTCATCGTCATAAATCCTCTCCCTCAAGATCAGTCAGTGCGGCCATTTGGCCCTTCGCTAGCCCTTGGCCTCCGGCGTCAGCGCGGCAACCAGCGATTCCGGATAACTCGCGTCGGTGATCACCTCGACCACCGCCACCCGGCCCGCTTTCACTTCGGCAACCGCCTTGGAAAGCGCCGCCGACAAATCATCGAGCGTTTCGACCGGGCCGAACCCCGAGCAGCCTTGGGCCGTGGCCATATCGGCGATGGCGATGGCCGGATCGCTCATGCGCATGCCGATCCACTTGTTGGCCACTTCCCGCCCCCGCATCCGGGCGACCTTTTCCTGATGCACTTCGTCGTTGAAAAACGAACGGTTGTTAGCGACCACGATCAGCAACGGAATGCCGTAATGCACCGCCGTCCACAGGGCGGTGACGCCCATGAGGAAATCACCGTCGCCACACACCGCTACCGCGATCCGGTCCGAACCGATTTCGCGCAGTCCAAGCGCCGCGCCAACCGCATGGCCGGGCCCCGCCCCGATGCCACCGCCACCATCCGACCCCAGATAATCGAGCGGATGGGCGAAGGGCCAATACCCGCCATCCCAGGACAGGGTGACATGGGTGAGAGAGGTTTTTTCACCGTCCAGCGCATGGCGCAGGGCCAGCGCAATCTGCTCGACGCTGAGCGCACCCTGTTGTGCAGGAACGGGCGGCACCGGCACGGTGGGGACCTGTGCAGCCGGTTGCGCTGCACCAAGTCGCGTAGCCAGAGCCGCGGTGAACGCGTCCGGATCGCAATCGAGCGTCAGATCAGCCAGCGGGTGGGCCTGATGGTCCATCGACCAGCCATTGTGAATATGCCGGTCGAGCCCGACGCGGATCACCGTGCCCTTGGGCCCTTGCGCTCCAAATGCGACCGTCAGCGCGCCATGCAGATCGACCCAATCGAGCGCGATCACCAGATCGGCCTGTTTGAGAACCGCCAGCGTTTCAGCGCCCCGTCGACCGCGCAAATCACCGGCATAAGACGGATGCGTGGTAGGGAACGCCGTCGCCACCTTGAGATCGGTAATGACCTTGGCGCCCATAGCTTCAACCAGGGCGATGCGCTGCGCCCAGGCCGCTTCATCGCGCGAGACGCGACCGGCCAGAACCACCGGCGCTTTTGCCGCCGCAATCAGTCCCGCGATCTCATCGAGGGTTTTCGCATCGACACCCGAGCGCGGCGGTTGCACGAACCGTGCCGTGTCGGCACGGGACATCTCTCCGCTCAACTCCGCTTCCTGCATCGCGGAATCGAAATTGATATAAACGGGTCCCTTGGGCGCGCTGTCCGCCAGCCAGGTGCCGCGCAGCAAGGCTTCGCGGGCGGCGGCGGGCGAAGCGGGCTGATCGTCCCATTTGACATAATTGCGCACCAGCGCGCCCTGATCGGCAGCAGTGTGAATCCAGTCGATCCACGGGCGGCGCTTGTCGGCATCGACCGGCCCGGTCGCGCCCAGTACCAGCACCGGCATGCGATCGCACCACGCGTTGAAGATCGCCATGGTAGCGTGCATCAGCCCGACATTGGAATGCACCGCCGCGGCCATCGCTTTGCCGGTGACCTTGGCATAGCCATGGGCAATGGCCACCGCATGCTCTTCATGCAGGCACAACAGCATGCGCGGATCGGCATTGCCCAGATAGTTGACCAGACTGTCATGCAGCCCGCGAAAGCTCGCGCCCGGATTGAGCGCGATATAGCGAATATCGAGATCGCGCAGGGTCTGGGCGATGACGTCCGAGCCAAAGCGCGGCGCATTCTCAGTTGCGCCTTCCGGCTGCTCGACTCGATTGAGCGGCATGTCCGAACGCCCCATGTCCGCGGTCACCCTTCGGCCCCGATCTGGCGCGGCTCGATGCCGGCCTGGCGGCACCAGTATTCCCAGGCGCGGTTGTAGCCCTCGCCGGGCTTGGCATCAGCCAGGCGCGACTGAATCTTGTCGATCTCGCCATCGGTGAGGAACGTGATCGGCCCCAGAGCGGCGGCCTGAATTTGAAGATTGGCGTTCACTTCGAGATAAACCGCCGTATAGACCGCCTCGCGGATGGACGCGCCAACCACAGTCGAGCCATGCCCGCGCATCAGCGCGCTGCGGCCATCGGCGAGCACCCCGGCAAAATCCCGGCCCATCGCCTCATTGGAGATCAAAAGATTGGTATCGCCGAACGCGGTCTGGGCGTCCCACACCGGCACCTCGTGGCCGATGGTTGCGCAGCTGTGGACAACCGGACGCAGCTTGGCGGGGGTGATGGTGAAGGGGATGACGCTGCGCGAATGGCTGTGGATTACCGACTGAACGTCCGGGCGCGCCTCATAAAGACTGCCATGAATGAACCGCTCCAGAAACGGCTTGCGCGTATCGCCACCCACCGGCGTTCCATCGAAGGTGAACTCCATGATGTCCTCGCGCTCGACCAATTGCGGCGCCTTGGCACAGGAGAGGAAATAGGCCTGCGGATTGTCCGGGTTGCGCACGCTGATATGGCCGAATGCGTCGCAAACGCCCTGCGAGGCCAGAATGCGGTTAGCCGCGACCATGTCTTCGAGAAGATTTTCATGCGCCGACACTGCACCATCCTCCTGTCGTAATGCATGGAAGGCCCCTTTTCAGGACGCTCCCAACTGTGCTGACAAAGCTATTGCTATGCGACAATGGATGTCAATAAATTTGTTACAACAATCCCACAATCTGCGAATTTGGCCGAAATTGGCGAAAATCGCTCGCGACGGCCCACCCCCGATTGATCCGGCAGCGACAACAGCAAGGAAAAGCAGGAAAGGGGCCAGAATACGATTCGGCGGGGCGAACCCGAAGAGATCCGGGCGGCAGGGAACGGGGATGGACGCCAGAGCCTCCAGCACCCGGCGCGGCCTTGCATGTCACGCCGACGTGATCGAACGCCGGGCAAGAAAACGCCGAAAGCCGGCGCAACCAGACCGGAAACCGGGAACTACTCCAGAGATTTAGAGATGATTCTCGCGCAGAACTGAACACGCTCGGCGACCGATTCGACCTTTTCCGTGGCCATGCCGATTTCGGGCAAAGTCAGCGACAGACTGCCGATGATCTCGTTCTTGCCGTCAAAGATCGGCGCAGCGATGCCGGTGACCCCTTCGGTCACCTGCCCCTCCGTCTGCACCCAGCCTTTCTGGCGGAACCGCTTGAGGGTTTCGCGCACGCTGGCAAGCGTGTCACCAAGCTCCGCCTCCTTGAATTCCTCGGCCTGCTCCTCATAAAGCCTGGTGAGCTGATAGGTGGAGAAATGGGCCAGGATCGCCAGCGATGCCGCCCCTTGCAGCAGGGGCCGCGCCTTGCCGCGCTCATAGGTCGAGCGGAACTGGCTGGTGCTGGTTTCCTGATGTACGCACAACACCTTATGCTTGTAGCGCCGGCATAAAAGCGAGATGCACGAATAGCCCGTAACCAGCTCGTTCATCACCGGACGCGCCACATGAATCAGCGGATCGGTGGTCACGATCTGGTAATCGAGCTCGATCACCCGCGGCCCCAGCGTATAGCCGCGCCCGGGGAACGTAGTGAGAAACCCGGCGTCGGTCAGGGTCTTGAGATAGCGGTAAAGCGTAGAGCGCGAGTAGCCCAGCTTCGCGTACATCGCATCGAAGCTCCATTCCGGATGCTCAAGATCGAACAGATCCAAAACGCTCAACATTCTCTCGTGACTGAGCACTATGCACCCCCTTTATCGACGCGGCTTCGGAACGTCCGTAACGCGATCGTCCCGTTCAGGAATCCCGCTTCCCGCACCCCTTCCCTATAGTACGCCCCCCTGTTTGCCTCAACGTCTTGCGCAATCAGGCCCGAAAAGACACGGCCTGCAGCCGTTAAATTGCAACCTGTCGCATAAAATGAGATTTTTATGATTTCTAATTGACGCATGCACTCCCTCATTCTAGGTTGCCGTCACGCAAACAAGACCGAACAGGTGGGAGAGCATGAATACGCAGGTACTCATCGTGGGCGCAGGGCCAGTCGGGCTGACGCTGGCCATCGATCTGGGAAAGCAGGGCATTGACTGCATTCTGATTGAAAAGAAGGAAGCGCCCGAGTTTCTGCCCAAGATGGAGCGCTGTAACGCGCGCACCATGGAGATTTATCGCCGTCTGGGCATCGCCGGGCAGATCCGCGCCGCCGGGCTGGATGGCGATGTGCCCATGGACGTCTATGTGGTCACCAAGATGACCGAGCCGCCGCTGCTGCGCCTCGAATATGATTCCGTGAACGCGGCCACCGCAGAGATCGCGGCGAGCGAAACCACAGCGCTGCCCGCCGAATCCTATCAGCTGGTCTCCCAGTACACGCTGGAGCCGCTGCTCAAATCGGTGGCCGAGACCCTGCCGTCGGTGCGGGTGATGTATGGCACCGAATTCGAGTCCTTTACCCAGGACGAAACCGGGGTGACGACCACCGTGCGCCGCGCCGATGGCGAGGTCCTCACCATCCGCTCCGCCTATATGGCCGGCTGCGATGGTGGCGCCAGCCGGGTGCGCAAGGCGCTCGATATCTCCCTGCGCGGCGAGGGCAACATTCTCCAGCTGCGTCAGGCGCTCTATCGGTGCGACGAGCTGTTCGACCGCCTGCCCCTGGGCGATGGCCCCGGCCATGGTCGCCACTATCACGTGGCCGACAACCAATCCTCGTTCCTGATCATGCAGGATTCAACCCGCCACTGGACCCTGCACGCCGTCGTCGAAGACGACGCCGCCATGGCCACCCAGTTCGAAAAAGTGGTCGGCACCCCGGTCGATTACGAAATGCTCTATGTCGGCGAGTGGAAGCAGAACCTGCTGCTGGCCGACCGCTATGGCGAAAACCGCGTGTTCCTTGCCGGAGACGCCGCGCATCTGGTGATCCCCACCGGTGGGTTGGGCATGAATACAGGGGTTGGCGACGCCATCGACCTGTCGTGGAAGCTTGCCGCCATCCTGCAAGGCTGGGGCGGCCCCAAACTGCTCGAAAGCTATGAGATAGAGCGCCGCCAGGTCGGCGATCGCAATATCGGCGCATCGCGCTACGCCTCATTGGGCCGGCGCAAATGGCGCGGGCAGTGGAAGCCCGGCTTTGACGATGAGACCGCCGAAGGCGAGGCCCTGCGCAACAACCTGGCCGCAGTGGCCGATGTCGAACAGCGCAAGACCAACGAGATGATCGGCGCCGAACTTGGCTATCGCTATATCGACAGCCCGCTGATCTGGGATGAGCCGGGCGGACCCGAACAGCGGTTCCGCACCTATGATCCGACCGCCTGGACCGGTGTGCGCCTGCCCAACTGCTGGGTCCGTCCCGGCGTTGCCATGCAGGACCTTGTGGGTCGCACCTTCGCCGTGCTGCGCATGGGCCCCAAGGTGGAAGACGTCGATGCCATCGTCGAAGCGTTCCGCCAGATCGGCGCGCCGATCACCGTGATCGACCTGCCCGAGGATCGGTTCCGCGACCTTTACGGCCGCAACTATTTTCTCGTGCGTCCGGACCTGCATATCGCCTGGCGCGGCAATCAGCTGCCCGCCGATCCGCAAAAGCTTGCGGCGCTGGCAACGGGTTACGCCGTCGACACCATGGCGCGCTTCCACGCCGCCTGAGTCTTTCACAATCCGCCATATCGGGGGCCCGCCAGAAGCGGGCCCTTTTTGTTTGCCATATAAGTGGGAGCTGGGCGCTTACGGACGGAATATCTCCACGATGTCCGACCGGCTTCCGCCCGCGGTCGGCGCGCCCATCAGGGTATGGATCTCGCCCTCATATGCTATCGCTCCAAAACCGTGTCGCGCGGTGGGCATCGACGCCATGGCTTGCCAGCTGTCGGCAACCGCATCGTAAGCCTCGACGGTATCGAAGGTCATGGTCCGGGTTTCCCCGCCGAAAATATAGGCAATGCCATCCAGAAACGCCGCCGCAACTCCGCTGCGCGCCGTCGGCATCGGAGCGCCGCTTTGCCAGTTGTCCGATTGCGGGTCGTAGATTTCGACAGTGGCGAGGTTGAAGGCCGGATCGCCATTGATTCGCCCGCCGATCGCGACAATCTTGCCGTCGAGTGCGACGACTCCCAGATGATCCCGCAGCGTGGGAAGCGGCGCCGCCACCTGCCAGACATCGGCGGCGGGATCATAGACAAAATGGGCGGGAACGTTGACGCCGCCCGAAGATGAGCCTCCGATCAGGTGGATGCGGCCATCAAGAACCGCCGCGCCACCCGCTGCAAGCGGTGCTGGCAAGGGCGCGCGCTCTGCCCATGTGCCTGTAGCGATATCGAGCGCACGCAGCCGATCACTGGCCCGCCAACTGCCATCATAACCGCCCGCCACATAGAGAACCCCATCCAGCGCCGCCGCCATCGGGTGGTGGACATGGGCTTCCAGGTCCGGGCCGATGGCCCATTGCCCGGTCGCCGCATCGTAAATGAGGATTTCGGTTGCGTCGATATAATCGCCCACCAGATAGGCGCGCTCGCCTTCCGCGGCGACGGCCATCTCCGATCGAGGTTGCGGCCCCTCCGATCCATTCCGCCAGGCTCCTGCGCCCTCCTCCGCGATCGCTGTAAACGCTCCGGCGAACGATGCCAGCAGCGTGACCGAGACAAGCACGGCATTCCGAATCGGACGGCAGGACAATCTGGCTTGGCGGCTGTTCATGAAATCCGATCCAACCCGACATTTCGGCGCACGGCGCTGACTGTTGCATCATAGCGGAAATGCCGGAATTCTGAAACCAGCCAATGGTAAACAATTGATATAGACGGCCTTTTGCCTCCCCAAGGGGCCCGTTCGGCATATACATTTTGTTATTATACTTTAGTATGATCGTTCTGCTTGGCGGCCAGCCCTGTTCCGCCACCAAAAATGGATACGGGACGTGAAAAGGGCTGATTTTCCCCGTTTCACAGCCACAACAGGCTACCATTTCAAAAACGGCTTCCGACCAGCGCTTTCATTCCGGTAACAGGGCCTGCGACAGCTTGACTTTGCTGGCGCGGCACGGTTCACTCGCACCTCACAATGTAACGTGTTGTCGCGCTGTCATTGTGACACATGGCAACCCCCTGCCAAATCTGCCCCCCACACGGCGTGTCATACTCCCCCTTTGGCGCGCCGCGCATATGAATTGAAGGAAATGACAATGTGGAAACACGCTGGCCCGGGCTCCTTTGCTCGTAATGCGCTGGCCGCCGTCGGTGTAGCCGCCTTGCTTGCGACCTCCGCGCTTGCTGCCAACGCCGCTGCCGCAAATGACGCCGAACTCACCATTTTCGATGGCGTTTATACCGACGAACAGGCCGATCGCGGCAAGGATATGTTTGCATCCGATTGCGCGGCCTGCCATGGCAATACCGCGCGCGGCGGACCTGGCTCGCCCGGTCTGATAGCCTTTACGCTCGATAGCAAATACGCCGACCAGCCCCTGTCTGCATATTGGGACTTCATGGTTCACAATATGCCCCCGGGCAATGCCGGCTGGTTCACCGATCAGGAATACGCTGACATCACAGCGTACCTGCTGCAGCTGCATGGTGCTCCAGCAGGAGAAAATGAACTCGAAGGCACTGAGGAAGCGCTTTCGCAGATCATGATCGTGCCGACACCCTAACAATCGGTCACCGATATCACTGGCTTTGCGTCGGACGACGGGCTTTGCCATGTCCGACGCACTGAAATCTAACGTGTAGGAAGGGAAGGGACAAATATGTCTTCCAATCTGTTGAGGATGGTTCTTGCGGGAACCACTGCACTGGGGCTGCTTGCGACCCCGGCGCTGGCCCAGACGCCGATCGGCGATCTGGCGCCCGTCACCGATGAAATGCTCGCCAATCCGGCGGCAGGTGACTGGCTGGCCTATGGCCGCGCCGTCGACAACTATCGCTTCAGCCCGCTGGACCAGATTTCCGACGAAAACGTCGGTCAGCTGCAGATGGTCTGGTCGCGCGGCATGGAGCCCGGCCCGGTCCAGGTTTCGCCGATTGTCTATGACGGCATCATGTTCCTCGCCAACGCCGGCGACGTGATCCAGGCGCTTGACGCCGTGTCCGGCGACCTGATCTGGCAGTATCGCCGCCGCCTTCCCGATACCACAACGCTGCATTCGCTCGGCGATCGCAAGCGCGGTATCTCGATCTATGGCGATCATCTGTATTTCGTGAGCTGGGATAACCACCTCGTCGCGCTCGACATGAAGACCGGCCAGTTGGCCTGGGAAATCGATCGTGGCCAGGGCGACGAGCAGGTCACCAACACCTCCGGTCCGATCGTGGCCAATGGTGTGATCATCGCTGGTTCGTCGTGCCAATACTCGGCGTTCGGCTGCTTTATTTCCGGCCATGACGCTGAAACCGGTGAAGAACTCTGGCGCAACACCTTCATTCCCCGTCCGGGCGAAGAAGGTGACGAAACCTGGGGCAACGACTACGAAGCCCGCTGGATGACCGGCGTCTGGGGCCAGATCACCTATGATCCGGAACTCGACCTCGTTTACTACGGCTCAAGCGCGGTTGGCCCGGCTTCCGAAACCCAGCGCGGCACCCCCGGTGGCACGCTTTACGGAACCAACACCCGCTTTGCAGTTCGCCCTGCAACCGGTGAGATCGTTTGGCGTCACCAGACCTTGCCCCGCGACAACTGGGATCAGGAATGCACGTTCGAGATGATCACGGCCACCACTGACGTGAACCCGAGCGCCGACATGGATGGCCTGCTGGCCATCGGTGCCAATGCTTCGGGCGAAGCCCGTCGCGTTCTGACCGGCGCGCCGTGCAAGACCGCCACCATGTGGCAGTTCGACGCCGAAACCGGAGAGTTCCTCTGGGCTCGCGATACCGCCTATCAGAACATGATCGAAAGCATCGACGATCAGGGTGTCGTGACGATCAACGAGGACACCGTCCTCACGGAGATCGGCGTCGCCTACGAGCATTGCCCGTCGTTCCTCGGCGGTCGTGACTGGCCCCCCTCGGCCTTCAACCCCAACACCGGCATCTACTTCCTGCCGCTCAACAACAGCTGCCAGGTTTCGACGGCACGCGACAACGAGCCGACCGCGCTCGACGTCTATAACGTCGATTCCCAGTACAAGCTGCCTGAAGGCGTGACCGACGCCGGCCGTATCGATGCTATCGATATCGCTACCGGTGAGACCGTCTGGAGCTGGTCGCAGCCCGCGGCACAGTACTCGCCGGTGATGACGACCGCTGGCAACCTGCTGTTCACTGGTGGTGGCGACCGCTACCTCAAGGCGTTCAACGCCGAAACCGGTGACCTGCTGTGGCGCTCGCGCCTCGGTGCGGACGCTTCGGGTCACGCTGTGACCTACGAAGTGGACGGCCGTCAGTATGTGGCGATCCCTGCTGGTCCTGCCGGCTTCTCGCGCAACCTGATGCCCGCTGGTCTCGATATCGACCAGGGTGCTTCGAGCGGTGCGATCTACGTCTTCGCCCTGCCTGAGCAGTAAGACTTTAAATCCGGCTCCAGCGGTACGCCGCTGGAGCCATTGCCTTTAATGCGTTTCCGACGCGCTGAGAGGATGCCGCCTGTGTATCGGACTGTTCTGCGCTCTTTGATCGTGTCTCTTGCCATTACCGGTGCGGCAACGCCCGGATACGCCCAGCAGGATATCGATTTCATCCCGCGCGAATTGTACGACGAGCGGATGCGGCCGGAAGGCAATACCCTTACCTTCTGCATCAATCCCCTCGGTGTCCTCGCCGATTTCGAGCGCGATTTCGCCCAAACCATCGGCGATACGCTGCTGACCGACGTTTCCTTTTACGAGATCAAGGCCAATGACTGGCCGAGCAAGCCCTTGCCGTTCGATTATCGTATCGTTCTGGGCGAAGATCAGATGTTCATCATGCTGGCGCAGGAATGCGACGGCTTCATGGGATTTTTGCTCTCGGCCAGCAATCCCACCTGGATGACCCTCACCCGCCCCTACCTCAGCGCCAGAACCGTTCTGGTGCGCAAGGATGGTGATGCAGCGCTGGAATCCCTGCCATTCGGCGACACCGTCGGGGTGCGGATGATGGCGGCGGGAGACAACCGGCTCATCCAGTACCTGGGCGCCCAGCCGGAAGGCCGGACCTGGCGGCGGACCCCTTATCCCGATAACGAGCTAATGTTCAGACGCCTCGATGACGGCACCATCAGCGCCGGGCTGATCTGGGAGTATGGCCTGTTCGGCGCGACGGACGGCGACCCCGCTGCAGCGGGATTGAGCTATACCTACGCCCTCCCCTTTCCCATCGATCCCATCGAAATCGGCATTGCCACCCGGGCCGAGGATGGGTATCTCAACGGCATGTTGTCCGATGCTATCGCGGCACTGGTCGAAGACGGTACAGTAGAGGACCTGCTGCGCCAGCACGGTCTGACTGCCGCATCGGAACAATAAATCCCGGCCACAAGGCGGGAATAGGCAAGACAAGGTTCGGACCATGTTCGATCTGAGCTTTCTCCAGATTGTATCGCGCGCCATCGGAGCGATCATCGTTTTGAGCTTCATGGGCTTTGCCGTGGCGCTCACGGCGCGCGCGCTGGGCGACAAGGGCCCCGTCTATGACCGCAAGCTGACCCTCAACCCGTTCGTCCATGTCGATCCGCTGGGGTTCCTCGCGTCGATCCCTGTGCGCACTGGCTGGATTCGCCCCATCCAGATCGATCCCGCATCCTGCAAAGGCGGGCGCGTTGCACCTGTTATCGTTGGCCTTGTCGCCCTATTGGCCGTTTTCGCCCTTGGCCGCATCCTTCCCCTTGCCCTGCCATGGGTTGCCACCTCCTGGCCGACCAGCAGCGCCGCCTTCGTCGATGCGACCATCCGCATGACAGCCGATATCGCCGCCTGGACGATTGCGCTGAACCTGCTGCCTTTCCCGCCGCTGATCGGGGGCTATCTGTTGCAGGCCGTCGCGCCCTCCGCCCATGCGTGGATGGTCAAGCGTCACTTCTACATCTCGATCGCCCTCGCCGCCGTCCTGATCCTTGCCCATCGCACCCCCGCGCTTTCGGTCCTTGGCGACACGGCGCGTTTGCTCGGCGCGCGTTGACCCTTGGCCAACGTCACCGCCCCCCACGATCCGATTATCGAACTGCTCGACGCCGTCATGCGGCGGCGGCGCATTCGCGCGGCGCTCCGGGTTGGCGTTGCCGGATTGATCGGCGGGTTGGCGCTGTTGGTCGCCGGCTTGGCATCCAACCATCTTGGCTGGTTCGCTGCCGATCCGATGCAAGCTTTCGCCATAGGGCTTGTGGTAGCGGCGTCGTTTGCCGGTTTGGTCATTGCCAGAACCGCGCCAACCGAACTGGCAACGGCCTTTGCCATCGACCGCACCGAGAATTTTCGCGAAGCCTACGGCACCGCCGTCGAACTGATCCGCAAGCCGGGCGGCCAGACCAATCCGGTTGTTGCCGAGTTCTTTGATCGGATACGGCGCACAGTTGGCCCGAGCGCGCCCGACCGGCTGGTCCGCCTGGTTACCCCTGGTCTCACACTGGCCCTGATTGCCGCCTTGCTACTTGGCGGTGCGGCGTGGGGACTGGCGCGTATGCCCGTTCCGGACAGACCTGCCCTTGCGCTTGAGCAACTGGTCGAGCCCGATCCGCTCACCGCTGAAACCGTCGCAGCCCTCGCCGAACGGCTGGCCGAAGATGCGGAGCGGCGCGACGATTCCCTCCTCGCAGCCATCGCCAACGAATTGGCCCAGAGAGCCGAGGCCGCTGGCAGCAGCGATCTTTCCGATGCCCTCGCCAGCGACGTGGACGACCTGCTCTCACAAGCCGCAGCGGCCTATGGCGATGCCGTTCCCGATTGGCTGGCCAACCCTTCCGGTTCGAGCCTCGACGAGGAGGCGTCAGAAACCGCCGAAGCCGTCCCCGGCATGCCCACCGGCCCACTTGACCCCACCAGAAGCCGCAATGATGTGCTGGCGTCCGAGCAGGGCCCCGGCCTCTATGAAGCGCGGCCCGAACTGGCCGAAATGTTTGCCGACCGCAACGCCGACGAAACTCTGGCCAGCGGTGCGGTGACCTCCAGCGCCGAAACACCTCTCGATCTGGGCGGCAGTTCTTCCGGCGATATGCCGCAACTGATGCAGCCAGACGAACTCCAGTCGATCGGCAGCATTCCGGTTGGCGCGGCGCTCGACTCCGGACGCGGGCTGTCCAACGCCGCCGGGCTCGGCCAGGAGGACTTCCAGATCGACGATGCCTTCGCCCATCTCGACGCTGCTCCGGGCGAGGATATGACTGTGAGCGCGGAAACGCAGGCTGGGGGCAGTCGTATCCGCATTGATATGGTGCCGGAAACCAGCGACGCCGCCGTCGCCGGGGCGGCCAACGCCATTGCTCCCGGCGCAGGCCATGGAACAGCTGGTTCCACCGCCCGGGATTACGTTCCTGCCAACGCCCGAGAAATAGCCGCCCGCTATTTCGAACGCGCCGCACAATAGACGAGGCGCCAATGTTGGGCTTTTCCGCACCCTTGTTCGGTCTTCTTGCGCTCGCCGCAGGGCTGTTGTGGCTCCTGCACAGCCGCCGGAAATACCGCGAGATCGTTCCCAGCCTTACGCTATGGCGTGAACTTGTCGACGAAGCGCGCCCGCGCGCCCGCGCCCGCCTCGTTCCGCCGCTGACGCTGCCCTTCTTGCTGCAACTGGCGGCCATCCTGCTTCTGGCCGCAGCGCTTGCCCAGCCCTACTGGGGCGATCGCACCACCCCCGACCATCTGGTGGTGGTGCTCGACACCGGCGCCTCCATGCAGGCGCAGCAGGACGGCTCCCCGCTGTTCGACATTGCCCGCGAAGCCGTCGTCTCGGAGTTCGGCAACAACTGGCGGGCGACGCCCAGCCGCGTGTCGGTCATCAGCGCCGGGCAGCAGCCAGCCTATATCGCGGCCCGCCGGGTCTGGTCGGATACTGCCCTTGAGAACGGCCTCAACGCTGCACGCCTCACCGATGGACCTGCCGACTGGGCCGGTGCGCTCAATCTGGTACCGAGGGTGATCTTTGAGGACGAAACGACCGAAGTCCTGATCGTGTCCAGCACACATCTGGACGAGACGACCCTGCAACGGCTACCCGATATCACCGTCTCCCAGCGCATCTTCCCTGCCCCGTCCGACAACTCGGCAATCAGCGGCACGCTTTCGCTCATCGACGCTGCGGAAAATCGCTGGGACTTCGCTGGCACCGCGCGCCTTGCTGAAGGCCGCGACGACCTCGCCATCACCATCCAGTATGCCGCTGACAGCTCGCGCACCCCGCTTACCTGGGAGACGATCTCCGTAACCGCTCCGGATGACCCCGGCGAGGCCGTTCCCTTCACAAAAGAACTTGAGTTCCCCGGCCCGGGTATCGTCACCGCTTTTATCGGTCCTGACAGCAATCCGCGCGACAATCGCCTGCGCTTCGTGGTTGAACCCGCTGCCGAACAGCTCAACGTCCTCTATGTGGGTGACGGCCAGCAGCACGTGCTGCGCGCGCTCGACGCGGTTGGCGGCGTGCAGATTTTCCGCCACGATGACCTCAGCGCCGCAACAGACGGCTACGATCTGGTGATCACCGATGGCGCAGAGTTTCTTGCGGCCGCGCCCACCAATTCGCTCTCCATCGTCGTCGGCGACACGATCCTCGCCGATCCCGATCCGGACCAGTGGGACACCGCCCATCCCCTCTCGCGCGATATCGACTGGACGGCGTTCGACATCACTACCGCCAGCGGGCTTGAGCCTGTGGACGGGGAAACGATCATCCTCGCCGCCCGTGGCGTGCCGTTGATCACGGCACGCACCACCGAGGCCGGTCGGCAGGTGCGGATCGGGTTTGATCCTGCCGATTCGAACTGGCCACGCATCAGCGCCTTCCCGGTCTTCGTCGCCAACCTGATCGACTGGATGGGCCGCACGCCGGGCACTGTGCCCGCGTCCAGTTGCACCGCAGGTCAGGCCTGCCTCATCGACGCGCGACTGCTGGGCCAAAGCCTGCTCAATCTCGAAGCGCCCGCCGCACCCTCCGCTACCGTCTCCCATGATGGTTTCGTGCCCCAGCAGGCCGGACTGTTCCGCGTCGGCCAGGGGACGACCACGCGCCTGATCGCCGTCAATCCCGCGCCCCGGGCCCCGGTAACGCCCCCGGCAACGCCGGAGTCATCCGCAGGCGCATGGCCAGAAGGCTTGGCCCCGTGGCTGATCGCCGCCGCATTGGCCGTGCTGCTTGTCGAGGCGATCGTGTGGTCACGCTCGACGCCACTCCTGTCCCGCCCTTCAGCCCTGCGCATCATCACGCTGGCCATGCTCGCCGCTGGCTTGTTCAATCTGGCGTGGCCATGGATCGAGCGCACCGGACAAACGGTCCTCATCATCCCCGGCCTCGATCAATTGTCCGAAAGCTCGACTGGAAGAGTAACGCTGACAGCAGGCACAATCGCATCCGGTCCGGATGGTACAGTTCTGGCCGATATCGGGTCGGAAACATCCATCGACGCCAGCCCGCTGCGCCTCACCCACACCGCCGCCGCCATCGAACTGGCCGCAGCCATGCTCGATGATCCCGCCACCGGCCACATTGTCCTTGCCGGCGACACCTTGCCCCTGCCATCGGTGGGAGCCAGCCTGGCTGCGCGCGGCATCGTGGTCGATTATCTGGTCTCGCCGCAACTCGATGAAGCCGAGATTCAGGTTGGGCGCATGGACCTGCCCGCGAAAGTCCTGCCGGGCGAGACGGTGCCGGTCACCGCGCTGGTCCATTCCAACAGCCCGCAATCTGTCACCATGACGCTGAGCGCCAACGGCGAGCGTCTGGCCGACCAGCAGATCGATCTCGACCAGGGCCAGAACCGCATCGAGGCCGTGCTGCCCGCCATCGAAGAAGGCGAAAGCTTCGTCGAATTCAGCCTCGCCGCCGCCGACCGCTTTCCGCAAAACGACGCGCTCGGCCAATTGATCGCCGCCGCGCCCAGCCGCCCCATCGCCATCGTTTCCGCCGACCCCGCCCATGGCGAAGCCCTGGCCAACCTGCTGGACGATCAAGGCCTTGAAGCGACGCCGCTCGTCCCCCGCCGGGCGCCCTACTATCTCAAGGACTGGCTGGAATACGGCGCGGTGATCCTGCTCAACACGCCCGCGCTCTCGCTCAACACCTTGCAGCAGACCCTGCTCGAAACTGCGGTTCGTGACCACGGGATGGGCCTGCTGCTGCTGGGTGGTCCCAACAGTTTCGGCCCCGGCGGTTATTTTGGCACCGCGCTGGAGGCCATGTCGCCCCTTTCCAGCCGCGTGCCACAGGATGCCCCCGAGGTGGCCATGGTGTTCGTGCTCGACCGGTCGGGCTCGATGCAACAGCCGGTCGGCGAAGGCACCCGTCTCGACGTCGCCAAGACCGCGACCGTTGCGGCTACTGAGTTGCTCAACCCTCAAAGCCATGTGGGCATCGTGGTGTTCGACGCCGAAGCGCGCACCCTGATGCCCCTCACACGACTGGCGGACGATCCGCAGGCCGTCGAGCAGGCCCTTGAAAAGTTCGATGCTGGCGGCGGCACCTCGATCTATCCGGGTCTCGTCGAGGCCTATTCCATGATCCGCGGGTTCGACGCCCCCGCCAAGCATCTCGTCGTCATGACGGACGGGCTGAGCCAGCCGGGCGACTTCCCCGGCATCATTTCGCTCCTGCGCGCTGAAGGCGTCACTGTCTCGGCTGTCGCCATCGGCGAACGCGCTGATTTCAACGTGGCGCAGACCATCGCCGAACTGGGTGGCGGTTCCGCCCACGTCACCGCTGATTTTGCCGCGCTTCCGGCGATCCTGTCTCAGGAAGCGATGCTGCTTGCCTCTCCGATCGAAGAGGGCGTGACCCGTCCGCGCTGGACCGATACCAGCGCCGCGTTCCTCAGCAATCTGCCACCATCGCTGCCGCCGTTGGGCGGATTCGTCGGCACTACCGCCAAGCCCGAGGCGACCCTTGCCATCACCACCACCGATGCAGAAGGCCGCGACATGCCGATCCTGGCGCATTGGCGCTATGGCAATGGCCTTGTTCTGGCGCTCGCCACCGACGCCACCGGCCCCTGGTCCGGCGCGTGGCAGGCTCTCCCGCAATACGGGGCGCTCTGGGCTGATATCCTGCGCCAGTTCCAGCCGCAGACGCCCCGTCCCGGCCTCTCGCTCGCCACAGAGGGCGACGGCGAATATCTGCGCCTGCACCTCAGCGCGCTCGATGAAACCGGATTGCCGCTATCCGGCCAGTCGCTGCTGGCCTCGGTCACCGCCCCCAATGCCGAGATCGCACAGATCGTCCCGCTGGTCGAAACCCGCCCCGGCAGCTATGAAGCGGCGAGCGCCCTTGGCGCGACGGGCCGTTACGCCATTTCCATCGCCCGCGCCCCCGATACCGAACCGCTTGAGAGCGCCTATTACCACTCTTACGATGCGGGCTATGATTTTACTCGCACCGGCGGAGCCTCCGCTCTCGCACAAGCCACCGGCGGCAGGGCGCTTGAGCCCGGTGACCTCGCCGCAAGCACGGGCTATCGCATGATCTGGCAGGCCAACTGGCCGCTTTGGACCCTGCTTGCCTTCGCCTTTTTACTGATCGATCTGGCCCTGCGTTACCTCGGTCGCGGCAAACGCCGCCGCCCGGCATCGGCCTTCCCGCAATCCCGCCAAGGAACAATGACCTCATGACCGCGACGTCCACTCCCACCCAAATTTCCGAAGGTCTGGCCCGGTTGAGTCAATTGCGTGACGCCTTGGGCCACACCCGCACCGCCATCGGCAAGGCCGTTATCGGCCAGGAACCGGTGGTCGATCTGATGCTGATCGCCCTGATGGCCGGTGGCCACGTGTTGCTCGAAGGCCCTCCGGGCGTAGGCAAGACCCTGATGGTTCGCTCGCTCGCCAAGGCCGCAGGACTGAGCTTTTCACGCGTGCAGTTCACGCCGGACCTGATGCCTGCCGATATCACCGGCGCGTCGGTTCTGGTGCCCGGTACCGAAGGGCGCGCCCAACTCGAATTCCGCAAGGGCCCGATCTTTGCCCAGTTGCTGCTGGCCGACGAGATCAACCGAGCGACACCACGCACCCAGTCGGCGCTGCTCGAAGCCATGCAGGAAGGAACGGTCTCCGCTGGTGGCGCGACCATGATGCTGCCGCGCCCGTTCTTCGTTCTGGCGACCCAGAACCCCATCGAAATGGAGGGCACCTACACCCTGCCCGAAGCCCAGATCGACCGGTTCCTGTTCCGCATCGACGTCCCCTACCCCGACCGCGATGTGCTCGCCCGCATCCTTGCCGCCACCACCGGCACTGAAGATGACGAGTTGACTCAGGCCATGTCGGCAGAGGACATTGTCGCCCTGCAAGCCCATGTCCGCTCGGTGCCCATCGCGTCGCCATTGCAGCAGGCGGTCGCCGATCTGTGCCTTGCCACCCAACCTGGCCTTCCGGGAACCGACAAGGACGTGGCCCGCTACATCCGCTTTGGCGTCAGCCCGCGCGGCGCGCAATCGTTGGTCATCTCCGCCAAGGCCCATGCCTTCATGGCCGGCAACAGCCATGTGTCGGTCGAAGATTTGCGCGCAGTGCTGCTGCCGGTGATGCGCCACCGCGTGCAGCTCAATTTCGAAGGTCGTGCGGCCAATGTCGATATCGATGGGCTGCTGCTGCGCCTGTTCGACAAGATCATGAGCCGCATCTGATGCGTCCGCCCGCTGCCCTTCTCGAACGTCTCAACACCACACGGCTGCTGCCCAGCGCGGCACAGCCTTCGGTGGGCATTGGCGAACGGCGCTCGCAGCGCAAGGGACCGGGCATGGAATTTGTCGACCACCGGCCCTACCAGCCGGGGGACGATACGCGGCACCTCGACCTGCATCTTTACGCCCGGACCGGCGACTTCATGATGCGCGAATATTCCCTCAACCAGCAGTTGCCGGTCACCATCGTGCTGGACCTGTCCCCTTCCATGACCATCGGGCGGGGAGAAAAGAGCGACCGCAGCCGGCAACTGGCTCAGCTGCTGGGCTTTACCGCGCTGGTCGGCGGGGATCGGGTCCAGGTCATCGTCCCCGAGGGAGACCAGTTGCTTGTGTCCGATCGCTGGCATGGAGCGACCCGGGCCGAACCGATGTTCGACTGGATTTCCCGCGCGTCCGCCTCCGAGACGCTCGAATTCCCCAAAACCCTGTCCCGCCTGCCCGAGCATCTTCCGCCGCGCGGCATGGTCATCGTCATCAGCGACTGGTGGGACGCAGGGGTGGAGCCTGCCCTCGATAGTCTGGCAGCCCACGGGCAGGAACTGCTCGGCATTCAGGTTCTCTCTCCGGTGGAAATCGATCCCGCCGCCATGACCAGCGGCACGGTCACCCTTGAAGACGCGGAAACCGGAGATGAAATCGAACTGCCGGTGGATGCGGCCCTTCTGAACCGCTACCGGCAGCTGTTTGCGGCGCGCCAGGCCCATATCGAGGCCCAGTTCAACCGCCGCCAATGGCATTTCATTACCGTTGCGACAGAGGACGACCTCACCGGTCTGTTCACGCACACCCTTCGCGCCAGGGGCATCCTCTCCTAATCCATATCCCGATCCGGCTCGACCCGCAAAAAAGCCGACGCGCGCCCGGCGGGGCTCACATCGGCTTGACAGGCGTAAAAGACCCGGCGGATCGCCCGCCGGGTCGATAAGGGATCAGCGGGCCTCGGCAACCATATCTGCGGTCGCAACAGGATCGGCGTAGTCGTTGCCGAAACTGGTGCGGATATAGTTCACGACCGCAGCAACCTGCTCGTCGTTGAGGATGCCGCCAAGCGGCGGCATTCCACCCTGACCATGCAGCGTGATGAAGATCGGGTATTCGGGAAACGCGATCATCTCATTGCCCGCCAGTGCAGGGTATTTGCCTGCGCCTTCGGCGCCTTTGCCCTCGGGCATATGGCAGGAAATGCACACAGCCTCATAGATGCCCTGGCCGGTCTTCTGGGTGAGCACGGTGGAGCTGGCAAACAGCTCCGCGCTCTCGTCGACCGCCGGGGCCGCATCCTGTGCGAAAGCGGCTGTAGCGAACAGGCCGGTTGCGGCAAGTGCGATAAGGGTACGCTTCATGATCACTCTCCTGCTTCGCTGACGGCCACGTCATGGAGACGGGCAATGGCATCGAGCCCTGACAGCAAGGCTCCTTCCATCCAGGCCGGCAGATAGGACAGATGTTCGCCCGCACACACGATGCGGCGATCCATCGCCACGCCGTCCTGATACTGGGCTTCCTTGTCCTTCCACTGCCCGTTACAGCCAAGGGTCCACGGCACGCGGTGCCATGCAACGGCAACGCCAGCCTTGAACTCCTCGTGGTACTGCGGGTGGATTTGCGCGCCGTATTCGAGCGCCTTGGCCACCCGCTCCTCCGGAGGCAGCGAGGAGAACTGGTACGCGGTTGCGCCCCAGGAATAGGCCCCCAGCAGAACACCCGGCTTTTTGGCCAGATAGTCGGTGGACGGGTACGAAATCTGCGTGATCGGCAGATCGGTGTAGGTCGTGCCGCCGTAGATGTGCTCGTCTTCTTCCCAGAACCGGCGCTTGAACTCCAGCCCGACCTTGATCGAGGTCGCATACGGCATGGTGTTGATCACTTCCCTGAGCGGCCCCGAGAAATCGTGGTCGATCTGGCTCAGGATCGAGAACGGAATCGTGCAGACGCAGTAGTCTGCGGTCGTGGTGACTTCCGCTCCGCCGTTGTCCTTGTCCTCATACGTCACGGTCACGCCGTTCTCATCCTGACGGATGCGGGTCACGCGCTTGTTGTAGGTGACGAGGTCGCCCAGATTTTCCGCCATCGCCCGCGCGATCATGTCCATGCCGCCGCGCGGCTGGAAGATCGGCATGGAGCCGTTAAGGGCTTCACTGGTCGCCAGATGCCGCCACAGGCCGGACTCGAGCAACGTGGAAACGTCGAGCGGATCGTTGGGGATCGGTGCGCCATCGACGCCACCGCCGGGTGCGCGCTCATAGCCACGCCGACCGCTGGCGCTGTTGGACTTGACGTATTCATTGTCGTTATTCAGCGCGCCGAACGTGCGCAGGCCCGCCAACAGATTTTCCTTGTCCTCTTCGGACAGGACTTCATCCAGCGCACCCTGATTGGTGACCTTGGACAACAGGTCTGAAATGTGGCCGCGGAAGTCGGCGTTGATCTCGCGATAACGGACCGGCTTGCCATCGAATGCCTTGGTCGAGTGGACATAGGCATGGTTGTTGATCTGGATCAGGGGCTCCAGTTCAACATCGAGGCGACGGCAGTAGTCGAGGATCCCGTAGTGGTTGTACGGGACGCGCCACGGACCCGGGTTGAAATAATTGCCCTCGGCGAAATCGACCTGCTGGACGAACCCGCCCAGTTCTTCATAGGTATCGCCGCTGCGCAGCGTCCAGCACCGGCCGCCAGCGATCTCGCGGAACTCGATGACTTCGACTTCGTAGCCGGCATCGCGCAGTTCCATCGCCGAGACCATCCCGGCAATACCTGCGCCCAGGATCACGACCTTTGTGCCGGCGGGCGCCTGCCCCAGCTCGATCGGACCTGTGTAGGGTGAGGCCTGCGCCAGTCCCATCAGACCCATGGCCTGATACATAACCGCCGCGCCGCCAACAGCGCCGACCATGGAGAGGAACTGTCTCCTGGTAGGCATATTATTATTTTCTAAGGTTTCCATAGCTGTCCTCAAGACTTGCAGAACACGCTATTTTTCGGAAGTTTCGTTCTCCGGGTCAAGTCACAGACAGTACGTTCTTTTTGTCAGTATGGCGTTTTTTGAAGATTTTTTGCTTGCATTCCCGACCTGGGAAAATAGCACCCTACAACAAGTAACAATTTTTCCTTTTCTGCGACTATCTCATTGGCGGTCGACAACAGAATGCCCACCCTCTCTTGAACAACAGACTTCGCTGGATCGCAGCTGGCGGACGCGGCATCAGGCCGATGTCAACCGGTCCAAATACGCAGATCCAAGGTTTAAAAGATCCTGTTAGCTTCTTGTTTACCATAGCTTTCTACGATCTCAGATTACGAAATCGGAGGGCATGATGAGACTTCGGGTACTGCTTTTGCTCGTAGCCGGATCGATACCCGCTCCGGCTATCGCCGGCGATGCACATCTGTTCAGCGGCGTGGACGTTTTTGGCTCAGCAGTATTGGGGTCTTCGAAGACGACAGACGGCGGCGCTCCCGTTGCTGGCGGCGGCATCGTTGGAAACCTGAGGTTCGGCCCTGCCATAGCGATTGGTGGGCATGTTGGATATCAATTCGACAATCCTTTTTCGGCCTTCCTAAGCTACCGCTATACCCAGGGCGATGTGGGCTGGGACGTATCTTTTCCAAGGGTAGGTGTTTCCTCCGGATTTGAAGGATCATCGATCAGCAACGCCCTGCTTGGCAATGTCGGCTACCAGATGCCCCTGTCGGAGACGACAGCCGTCACGGCCCATGCTGGCGTGGGACTATCCATAAACACCCTGTCCGGCGTGACCGAATTCGACAACCAGACAGGACAGTTTCTTGCCACTCTGGCTGATCATTCCGTGTGGAGCTCTGCAGCGCAGATCGGTCTCGGTATCGAACACGAGATCAACTCCAGTGCCAAGCTGTCCCTGGGCACGTCGCTTCTTTATCTGGGCGGCTTTGAAACCGACGCCTTCCGGACCGGGAATCTCGGGACGACCGAAATCAATCCTTATCGACTCAACGATGTCTGGACGACGGGGCTCAACCTGTCCTTGCGATTCGAGTTCTGACTTTCCCACGCCGCCTGCGCGCCATGGCGGCAACGTCGGGACGGCTTAGTTGACGCGCATTTCCGTTTCTGCATCAAACAGATGCACACCATCGAGCCGGGGCACGAAGCGCAGCGTTTCGCCCGCTGCAATGGTAATGCGGTCGCGCAGAACGCCGATGATGGTGTCTCCGCCCACACTGGCTGTGAAATGGGTCTCGGCGCCGGTCGGCTCGACCAGCGATACCGTTCCTTCGACAGCCTCGGGCTCGCCGGACACAATGATGTGTTCGGGTCTGAACCCCATGACGAGGTTTCGCCCCGCCAAAGACGGGTCCAGCCCTTCCGGCAGCGGGAACTCCGCTCCGCCCTTGGTCCGAAAGACCGCCTTTGCGTCCTTTCCAACCACGGTGCCCTCCACGAAATTCATCGACGGCGAGCCGATGAACCCGGCGACAAACCGGTTTGCTGGCCGGTCATAGAGTTCCAGCGGCGCACCGACCTGTTCGACGATGCCGTCGCGCATCACCACGATCCGGTCCGCCATGGTCATGGCCTCGATCTGGTCGTGGGTGACGTAGATCGTGGTGGTCTTGAGCCGCGCGTGCAGCTCCTTGAGTTCGGCCCGCATCTGCACGCGCAGCTTGGCGTCGAGGTTGGACAGCGGCTCGTCGAACAAAAACACCTGCGGATCGCGCACGATGGCCCGCCCCATGGCGACGCGCTGGCGCTGCCCGCCGGATAGCTGACGCGGGTAGCGTTCAAGATAGTCCGCCAGCCCCAGTATCCGTGCCGCGTCTTTCACCCGCTCATCAATCTCGGCCTTTGGCTTGCCCGCCAGCCGCAGCGAGAACCCCATATTCTGAGCAATGGTCATATGCGGATAGAGCGCGTAGTTCTGGAACACCATGGCGATATCGCGGTGCTTGGGCTCAACGTCATTGATGACGCGATCCCCGATGCGGATATCGCCGCTGGTGATATCCTCCAGCCCTGCGATCATGCGCAGTAGGGTAGATTTCCCGCAACCCGAGGGACCGACCAGCACGACGAAAGCGCCATCGGGCACCTCCACCGATACACCATGGATGGTTTCGACCGCACCGTAGGATTTCTTTACATTGACGATTTCGACGGCAGCCATGGTCAATCGCGCTCCCTGTTTGAAGTCATTCTGTCTATCGCCGAAATCGCCCCCAACAGGCTCAGCCCGGTATGATAGCCGGGATCGAGATCGGGGGTGGCGGGCACATAGTCGATTGGACCCTCAGCAGTCCGGCACTGGTAGGCGATGGGCGGGGTTTCCCGCCAATACCATGTAAAAAACGCCTCATGCGCAGTGCGCCAAACCGCCAGAACCCGCTCCGAACCGGAGAGTTCATACAGCAGCGCTGCGGTACGGATGGTTTCTGGCAGCGACCACCACGGACAATAAGGACTCAGGCGTTCACCGGTCGCGACCGATACGGTCAGCGCAAGGCCCGGCTTTGCATATCCCGCTTCGAATGATCCGCACAGGATGTTTTCCAGCGTCTCCAGCACATCTGGCGCGGCCCCGGCCCCCAGATGATCGAGCGCAAACCCTGTGAACTCGATGCCGTGCCCCACATTGCTCACATCGCCCCCCGGAACGTTGCGCAGCAGGCCGCTCGCCGGGTCGAAATGATGGGTCAGCACGTGATCGATGAACCTGTCGGCAAACGCCGTATGCGTTTCGCCCGCTCCGATGCGGCGCAGCAATCCCGCCGCGCCCAGCAGGATCATGCGCGGGCCGAAATCCGCATCCTGCTCTGCCAATGTCTCGATCCCTAGGGGCGCATGCTCATCGATCTGGAAGCGATTATCTTCGATGGCGGCAATAACTTTCCCCAGCGCTTCCAGATTGTCATCCAGTGATGGCAGTCCGAACCGCGCCGCTGCGGCAACCATGCCCTTGGCCACGAAGGCATCGGAGAAGGTGTAGATGTCCGCTGGCAGCGATTGCGCCGTCCAACCGCCACCATCCAGCCGCCGGATGGGCGTATAGGCCTTGTCGTAGCAGAAATAGGCGTGTCCGCTTTCGCTGGTCAGCCCATCAAGCGCCGCACAGAGATCGCGCGCCGCCGCATCAAGACGCCCGGCCAGTTCCGGCTGAACATCATCAAAGAACGCGGCATGCAGCGCCAGCGATTCCAGCCCCCTGCCCTGTATCCACCCGAACAGGAAGTCCGGCCCGCGCAACCCGTCCTCCGGCCCGTAATCGGCCAGAGTGAGCGGATTGAGCTTGGTGTTGAGATACACCCCGTCAAGACGCGGACGATCGAGCAACCAGTCTAGTGTGGCCACGTTGATGCGAACATAGTCGCGCCGCGCCGCCTGAAAAAAATCCGTAGTCATTCCTTAAGCCCAGTTCCGGCAACGCCTTCGACGAAATTCTTACGCAGCAACACGAACAGCGTAACGCTCGGGATCAGGACGATGGCCGATGCGGCGCTGAGTTTGCCCAGATCGACGGTGAACCCGGTCTGGAACAGCGCAAGACCAACCTCAATGGTGTAGGAGTCGCGCGTCGTCGCCACGATCAGCGGCCAGGCAAACGCCGTCCACGCCTGGAAGAAGGCCAGCACCGCCAAGGCCCCCAACGCGCTGCGCAACAGCGGCAGGACGATGAAAAAGAAAATCCACAACTCCCCCGCCCCGTCGATCCGCGCTGCCTCAAGCAACTCGTCGGGGATCGAGTGAATGACGTTCTGGCGAATGAGGAAAATCCCAAAGCTCATCACCAGATAGCCGATCAGCAACCCCCACAGCGAATTGAGCAGGCCCAGCGACTGCACCTGGAAATAGAGCGGGATCATATAGACCTCGAACGGCACGATGGCCGTGGCGAGGATGACAAGAAAGATGATGTTCAGCGAGCGGTAGCGGAACTTGCCCAGGATATAGCCCGCGATTGCCGATGTAGCGAGGATGGCCACGGTGGATAGCGCCGCGAACGCAAAGCTGTTGAACATCCACAACAGCAGCGGCGTGTCGTTGAGCACGGCGGTGATGTTGTCGAGCGTGGGATTGTTCGGCACCAGGGTCGGCGGCCAACTGATCAACTCCTGCGGCGTTTTGAACGCGTTGGCGACCAGCATCAGCAGCGGCAGCACCATGATCAGCCCGAACAGGACCAGAAAAGCATCGATGGAGCGGTCCACCAGCATGCGCTTGCGCGCGCTATTGCCACGTGATGGCGTGCTGGACAGTGACTGGTCGCTCATGAGCGGCCTCCCTTCTCACGCAGCAGCGTGAACTGGATCGCCGTGAGGCACAAAACGATGGTCAGCAGCACAACCGCCTCCGATGCCGCATAGCCCACGCGATAATTGCGGAAGGCGTTCTCCAGCATATCGAGCACCAGAACCCGCACCTGCCGCCCCGGCGCGCCCTGCGCATCGGACGCCAGCACGAACACCTGCGCATAGACGTTGAACGCCGAAACCAGCGTCACCACCGACACATAGAGCGTGATCGGCTTGAGCAGCGGCATCGAGATGAACCGGAACGATTGCACCCCCGATGCCCCATCGAGACGGGCCGCCTCGAACAGCGAATTGGGCAGGTTCTTTAACCCGACCAGATAGATGATCACCGCATAACCCAGCGCCTGCCAGGAACACAGCACGATAACCGCCACCAGCGAGAGGGTCGGATCGAACAGCCAGGACTGCGCCGGAATGCCGAACAAGCCTAGAAACGCATTGAGCGGCCCCAGCTTCGCATCAAAAATCCATTTCCACGCCATGGCCGCCGGCACCAGCGAGGCCACATGCGGAATGAACACCGTCGTTTCATAAAACCCGGCGAACCGCGACCGCGTGCGGTGATAGATCAAGGCGGCGATGATCATGGCCAGCGGAATGGTGATGACCAGGACGCCAAAGGCAATGATCGACGTGTTGCGCAAGGCCTCCCAGAACAAATGGTCGCCGAACAGCTCACGGAAATTTTCCAGCCCGATGAAGGGCTTGTTGCGCGACAGCAAATCCCATTTGTGCACGCTGAGGCGCAAAATCTCGCCGATCGGCAGGATGCGCACCCAGAAATAGATCGCCAATGTGGGAAGAATGGCGGCAATCGCGAACAGCCAGCGCCTGCGCTTAAGCATGTCGACCTCGCGTTGTCGGTTGACCACACCTTCCAAAGCGTTTGGAAGGGTTCCGGCCCGGTGTCGGACCTGCGATCCGCCGGCCACATTGGGCCGGCGGTTTGCTTGAGACGGAAAGACCCGCCTTATTCGGCCAGCAGGCCTTCCCGACGCAGGATCTGGTTGGCTTCGTCTTCAGCCGCCTGCAACAGGTTACCGATCGCCTCGTCGTCGCCCGCCAGTTGCGGTGACTCGAATGCATTGGTCAGCTGTGCTGCAATACGGGTCAGCACTTCCTCGCTCGGTGCCAGAGACGGCAGGTTGAAGAACTGATAGCCTTCGGGATAGTCGACAAAGGCGGCGAAGGTCGGCGTCGCCTCGATCACCGGGCTGTAGTCGACATCGCTCCGGTTGGGCAGCCAGCCGACATTTTCCAGCATCCACACCAGATTGTCCGGCTCGTTGGTGGCCACGGCATAGTCCCAGGCCGCCTGACGGGCTGCATCATCCTCGGCGCTGACGAACATGTTGACCGGCAATCCGATCGCCCCATAAGGCATGGGCGCGGTTGCATAATTAAGGTCGGGAGACTTGGCGGCGATATCCCCGATCACCCAGCTTTCGCGGATGAACATCGCCGTCTGTTCGCGCTCGAACGCCTCTGCGTCTGCGGGCGAATCCACAGCTACAGTCTTGGAGATGTGGACGTTGTCGAGATACTGAGCCAGCGCGGCCCGTCCGGAATCTGTATTGAGATTGACGCGGAACTTGCCGGGGGTGACCTCTTCGATCATCATCCCGCCGTCGAACTGGAACATGTTGATCCAGAACTTTTCGGCAATGCCCTGTCCGCCGCCCGAGAGGCGAAGCGACCAGCCGCTCACCTCGATATTGCCGGCGTCATCGCGCTTGGTCAGCGCCTTGGCGTAATCGGTGTACTCGGCCATGGTCTGCGGCGGGCCATCGAGTCCGGCCTCCTCGAACATGTCGAGGTTGTAGAACAGCGCCGACTGACCGCGGAACAGCGGCACGCCATAGATGGTGCCATCGGCACTGGCCGCATCGACGAAGAATTCGCCAAAGCTGTCGGGATTGCCGACAAAGGCGACGACATCTTCAGGGGCCGCGTCGACAAGCTCGTTCTCGATATAGCGGCTGGCGATGGCGTTGTTCATTTCGATGACGACCGCGCCCGCCGAACCCGACGACAGCCCCAGCGCCACGCGGCGCTCATGCTCGCGCAGCGGAATGGCCTGCACATCGATGGTGACGCCCGGATGGGTTTCCTTGAACCCCTCGGCCACATGCTCATAGAACGGGGCCAGTTCGGGGTAGCCCGACCAGACGGTGATCGTCTGGGCCTGGGCGGCGGCCATCCCGGCCAGCAACGCGCCAATGGCGGCTGATCCGAGCATGGCGTTACGCGCCATTGCCCGCATGACGGTGGTCTGTTTTCTGTTCGACATTCTCTCGCTCCCTTTCATATTTTGCGTCCTCCACGCATTTGAAGGCTGACATGCAACCGGTTGCGCGTCAAGCAGCACCTTGCCACCGACGCGCGCTTTCTCATGCGGTTTTCGCCCCCTTCCCGGCCTGCTCCAGCGCATGTGCGGCGGCCTCGACAAGGCGCTCCGCCGACCCTTTCGCGAAGCTGGCGGGCAACCCGTAATAGCGGTGCGCCTCATCCACTTCGTAGCCGCCATGCGCATATTCAGGCGCTGGCGGAATGTATCCGGGATTATCGTCCGCATAGCAGATGACAAACCCCGGCAGCCCCATCAGCGTCCGTATATCGAGGGCGGTCTGGGAAAAAATCTCTCCGGGCAAAGCGGCCAATCCGACCCCACCCCAGCGCATGGCACTCACACGTGCTTGCAGCGGCAAAAGCGGATCCTCGGCAAAGCGGTGCGCCCACGCTGCCCATGCCCGGAAAATGACCTTTTGCGGTCCTTCTGCCTCGTCCGCCGCCATGCTCCATTGGCGCACCAGTTCGGGCAGGCTCTCGGCCTCCCGACGCTCGAAATCGAGCAGCGTCATGGCCTCGGCAAAAGCGGTTTTCTCCACCATGACCGGCTCCACCACCGCCTCGCAGACGCTCCTGGCTATGGCGCGCCCGATCCGTTCGGCCTCCGTATAGGTGCGCGCCGGATTGGCAGCGAGGCTCATCGACGCCTGCGCGGTGTGGCCGGTGTTGATGTCCCCCGCACACCCGGTCAAAAACACGGCCACCGCACCGGGAAAATACCCCTCGACCTCGGCGCGCAGAAAGTGCGGATAGTCCGCCGTCCAGAGCAGGTTGGTGGCGTCGAGCACCACCGGATGACAGGCATAAGAGGTCAGCACAGCGAGCGCCTCACCCCCTGCATTCCGGGCGATCAGCACCGGCAGCTTGCGGTCGATCGGCCCATCAGCATGCCTGCGGTTTTTGCCGATCCCCGGTTCGGCCCCATAGCCGAAATGCAAGCTGCATTCGCAGGCGGTTTCCCGGGCCATGCGCAGCGCCTCGACGCAGCCATCCTCCAGCATCTGGAGAAAGTTCGGCTCGGCCTCCGCCCCCAACCGTCCCGCCATCGAAACCGGGCCGCCGTGATTGTGCACCGCCGCGACCACCACGGCCCGCTCATCAAGTCCGGACCGCGCGCGGATGCGGGCGCTCATTGCCGCATCGATCCCCAGCACATCGGCAACGACCACCGCCGTATCGCCGATCACCAGCGCCCGCGCCGTCAGCCGGTCATGCGCGCCGGTTGCAGGCTCGGTGCGCGCGCCAAAGCCGGTCATCGCCAGCCCGGCGGGCGGGGTAATATCGACGACGCCCGCGCCCACCCGCACCATCAGCCCACCACCTTTTCGCCATCGAGCCAGACATCCACCACCTCAAGCGCCCCCTGTCCGGGAATAATGCGGAATCGGAAGAAATCCGCCCGTCCGCCGCGTTCGATCCGTCCCCGCCCATCGGCAAATCGTCCCGGATTTTCTGTCGCCAATGGCAGGATATCGGCCAGCGGCAGACCTGTGAGCGCCATCGCACTGACAATCCCTTCATTGAGATTGCGCGCAGCACCCGCCAGGTAGGGCGTACCGGCAATACCCAATCGCCCCTCAGCCGTCAGTTCCACCTGTCCACCGATGGCCTGATCGTAAAGGCCCGGCTTGAGCCCGCCCAGCGCCGCTACGTCCGAAACAAGGATGGAACGCTCAAGCCCCTTGGCCCGCACCATCGCCTTGAGCGTATCGGCCGGAAGGTGATGCCCATCGGCGATGAACGTCGCGGTCAACCGGTCATCGGCCAGTTGCGCCCAGATGAAATTGGGATGACGGGGCAGCGTCGCGGCGGCCCCATTGCCCAAATGGGTGGACAATTGCGCGCCCGCCTCCGCAGCGCCATGGATCTGCTCCGCCGTCGCGTCCGTATGCCCGATCGCGATGGCGATGCCCTCCCGGCGCGCGGCTGCGATGATCGCTTCGCTCTCGGGCCAATGGACCGAAAGGGTAATCAGCCTGACAAGTCCGCCACAAGCGTTCTGCCAGCGACGCACTTCCTCGATATCCGGTGCCCGCACCGCGCTCGCCTTATGCGCCCCGCGCGGCCCATCGATGGGCGAGATGAACGGCCCTTCCACATGGATGCCCGGCACCATCTCCCGCACCACCGGATCGGCCTCGCGCGCCTGTGCGATAGCGGCCAGCGCCTTGCAGATGTTGTCTTCTGTTTCGGTGATTACCGTGGGCAGGAATGTGGTCACCCCGTGTTCCAGCATGACCCGCGCGAGCTTTGACACCGTCTCGGCATCGACAGCGCCGTCATTGAGATCGAACCCGGCATAGCCGTTCACCTGCAAATCGACGAGCCCAGCTGCCAGATAGCAATCGGCGTCGCCCCCTTCGGCAATGGCCGAAATCGCTTCGCCCGCGCCAAAGGCCACGGTCTGCATACGGCCGGTGATGGGGTCGATCCCGCTGAGTTCGGTCATGGTCACAGCGCCTTCACCCGGTGCCGGAACCTGCCGATGAATTTGCCATTGGCCTCGTCGCCGCCCGGCGCATTGCCGCTGCGCCAGACCGGCGGCTCGACGCCGCGTTCAAGCAGACGCGACACCGTGTGGATCACCAACGTGTTGAGCGCAAAGGCATTGGCAAAGGTCGAGATCGCGGCGATGGACTCCGTCATTCCCGGCAGATCAACGATTGCGTCCCCCACCGGCACCTTGGTGTCGATGGCGATATCCACCAGATCGTGCAGATTGTGTTTGGTCGGATGCCGCGCGGGATGATCCGGCGCGCTTTTTTCCGCGTGCTCGCGCGAGCTGACCCCGATCAGGAACACGCCGCGCCGCTTGGCCTCCAGCGCGGCATCGATCAGCGCCGCGTTGATGCCATAGGCGTTGACGAGGATCAGCAGATCGTCGCTTCCCAACTCCTGATCGGCGATCACAACCTTGCCGTAGCCCGGCGTGCGCTCGATCGCCATGGAACGCAGCGCCCCATTCGACAGCAGCGTCCCTTCGTCGAGGATCGCGCTCACATGCATCAGCCCGCCGGCGCGAAAGAAAATCTCCTGCGAGGCGAGATTGGAGTGGCCGCCCGGGCCAAAAATATGGATGAGGCGATCTTCTGCCACATGTTCGGCCAACGCCTCTGCCGCGCGCTCGATGGCAGGCGTTTCCTCGGTCAGAATGCGCTGCATATGGGCGCTGATGCCCTGCAAATAGGCTTCACTGTGGCGCCGTGCGTCAATCTTGGGTGCGGCTGGCATCTGGGTCGGACTCCCTGTCGAGATATAAAGTGCAATGGGGCTGGGTGCGCAGGATCGAGGCGGGGCACGCCGGGGCCAGCGGGCCATGCAGCATGGCCTTTATCGCCGCGCGTTTCGCTGCCCCCGGCACCACGCAATAAAGCGCATCGGCGCGCAAAAGGCGCGGAATGGTCAGTGTGATCGCAGAACTGGGGACCGCATCCACCGTGGCGAACCCGCCATCATCGACCTGCTGCTGCCGGCAGACTGCGTCCAACTCCACGATCTTCACGTCCTGTGGATCTTCAAAATTGGCGACCGGCGGGTCGTTGAACGCCAGATGCCCGTTCACCCCCACCCCCAGGATCACCAGATCGATTTCCGCCTCGGCCAACCGTGCCGCATAAGCGGAAGCCGCCGCGATCGGGTCCGGGTCAGGCCTCAGGGCCACCACTTCCCTGAACGGGGCTCTCGAAAACACATGCGCATCGAGCCACAGCGCAAAGCGCTGCGGGGCGCGCTCCGGCAACCCGATATATTCGTCCATATGGAACGCGGTCACCCGCGCCCAGTCGATGTTGTCGCGCGCGAGCACTGCGGCGAGGGTGTCGGCCTGCGACGGCGCAGCGGCAAACACCATGCGCACCTGCTGCTTTTTCGCCAGCGCGGCCCGCAAGCCCGCCGCAATATCGTCAGCGGCCCTCTGCGCCATCTCCTCACGCGTCGCAAACGACCTGACCTTGAGCCGGTCGACCCGACGCTCGCCCGCATCCTCCGACGCTGCTTGCTGCATCCCCACCATTGGCGAAAACACTCCCCATCCGGACGGCCAGATTCCGCCATCCTTCCCTCGTCCGAGGATGATGATTTATGCAACCGGTTGCATTGTCAAGCGGCAGTTTTGCCGCCTTGGCCACCGGGCCGGACACCCCGACCGCACATGCGCCCCACAACGAAACGGTTTACGCCGCACATAAAGGATGCCTATGCTCCATGGTTGAGGCGGCACTCACAAAAAAACAAGAGGCCGAACTCGAAGGGAGGATTACAAAATGCTCAAACGCGTCGCTATCGCCGCGGTGGCAGGCATTGCGCTTGCCGGACCGGGCCTGGCCCAGACCCATATGCCGTTCGCTCTGGACTGGCAGTTCGAGGGCCCGGCCGCCCCCTATTTCATGGCGATCGAGAACGGCCACTTCGCGGCCGAGGGGCTCTCGGTCGAAATTTCAGCCGGACAGGGATCGCTCGATGCCATCCCGAAAGTTGCAACCGGTGCCTATCCCGTGGGCTTTGCCGACACGGCAAGCCTGATCAAGTTTCTCGATCAGAACCCCGATGCCCCCGTCACCGGGGTGATGATGTTCTATGACAAGCCCTCCTTTGCGATCGTCGGTCGCAAGAGCCTCGGCATCGAACAGCCCAAAGACCTCGAAGGCCGCATTCTCGGCGCGCCGCCCCCGGATGGCGCCTGGGCGCAATTCCCGGTCTTTGCCGCCGAGAACGATATCGATGTGGATCAGGTAACCATTGAACCGGTCGGCTTCCCCACCCGCGAGCCGATGCTGGCCGAGGGCCAGGTTGCTGCCGTGACCGGGTTTTCCTTCACATCGTTTCTCAACACCACGCGGTTGGGCGTGCCTGAAGACGACATGACCGTCTTGCTGATGGCCGATTACGGCCTCGATCTCTACGGCAACGTCATCATCGCCAACACCAACTTTGCGCGGGACAATCCTGAAAAACTGACCGGCTTCCTGCGCGCCATCGCCAAGGGATTGCAGGATACGGTGAATGACCCGCAAGCGGGCGTTGCCGCCATGGTGGCCAACAACCCGGCCATGGATACCGACCTCGAAGTCCGCCGCCTCGAACTCGCCCTGCGCGACAACATCATGACCGACTGGGTCCGCGAAAACGGCCTGGGCGGCATCGATGATGCCCGGTTCGAACGCTCGCTCGAACAACTGGCGATGACCTACGACTTCGAGAACGAACCCGACGCGAGCCGCTATTTCGATGGCTCCTACCTGCCCGACGACGGCAGCCTGTCGGTTCAGTGATCCTCTGGCGATGACCATCTGGCGCTGCGCTGCAAAGCGCGGCGCCATTCGCATCGCGTCCGTTTTGGCAGCAGTACGGAAAGACGTATGAACAATCTCATAGAGATCGAGAACGTAACCCACGCCTACCGCACGGTGGCCGGGCCACTTCCTGTCCTTGATGGCCTGAGCCTGTCGATCCCGCAGGGCGGATTTTGCGCCGTTGTCGGACCTTCAGGGTGCGGGAAATCCACACTCACCCGCCTTATCGCGGGCCTGATGTTTCCCGATACCGGCGAGGTTCGGCTTCAGGGCAAAAAGGTGACTTCCCCGCGCAAGACCGTCGGAATGGCCTTTCAGAATCCAGTGCTGCTCGAATGGCGCACCATCTTGCAAAATGTGATCCTGCCGCTGGAGATCGTTGCCCCCAAGATGCCACGGGCCGAAAAGGAAGCCCGCGCCCGTGACCTGCTCGCCATGGTCGGGCTCTCCGAATTTGAGGACAAGCGCCCGTCCGAACTGTCCGGCGGCATGCGTCAGCGCGCGTCCCTGTGCCGGTCGCTGGTCCACAAGCCCGACATCGTGATCCTCGACGAGCCCTTCGGCGCGCTCGATGCGTTCACCCGCGAGGACCTCTGGCAGCTCATGCACCAGATGCGCGCGGAAGAACCCTTTACCGCTCTGCTCATCACCCATGACCTTCGCGAATCCGTTTATCTGGCCGATCAGGTTGTGGTGCTCTCGGCGCGTCCGGCAACCACGCAGTTCGTGCTCGATATCGACATCCCCGGCCCACGTCCCATCGACATGCTCTATTCGCCGCAGGCTGTGGAGTGGCTGGCCCTGCTGCGCAACCAGATCGAAATCGGCCAGGGCCGTGACGAACCCCGAAAGGGAGTGGCATGACCCGCAACGACCTGCAAAAAATCGTCACGCCCATCGTCGCCATGGTGATCGTCCTCGCGCTCTGGGAGTTCTGGGTGTGGTATATGGGGTGGCCCACCTACAAGATGGCGGCGCCCTCCGATCTGTGGCCCGCCTTCTGGAAATACCGCGAATTGTTCGCGGTCAACGCCTGGCAGACCCTGTGGCGTACGGTGGTCGGGCTCGGTCTTGCCGTCATTGTCGGCACGGTTCTGGGGATGCTGATGGGGCTCAGCCGGGTGATGAACGACGCCCTCTATCCCCTGCTGGTCGGCTTCAACGCCATTCCCAAGGCCACCATCGTGCCGGTGGTTGCGCTGATCTTCATCGGCCAGCACGATTTCAACACCATTCTCGTGGCCTTCATGATCTCGTTTTTCCCCATCTCGGTGTCGATCGCCATTGGCCTGTCGACCCTGGAGCCGGAATACCGGGACATCCTGCGTTCGCTTGGGGCATCGCGCTTCACGGTCTTTTGGAAGATCGCGCTCCCCAAGACCCTGCCCGAATTTTTCGGCGCGCTCAAAGTCGCGGTCACGCTGGCGTTCATCGGAACCAACCTTGTCGAGATCGTCACCCCGCATGGGCGCGGGCTGGGGAGCCTGTTTGATTCCGGCAGGATCGCCTCCAATTATCCGCTGATGTTTGCGGTGCTGATCGCCTTGGCGATCCTGGGCATCGTTCTCTATTACATCGTTGTGGCGCTGGAAAAGATCTTCGCTGGCTGGGCCGAACGCCGCCCGACCTGAGCCGCACTTTGCCGTATCGGGAGAATCCTTGATTTTCCCGATACGGCCACCTTGCCCGTACGCTGACATCTGCTAAGCCTCACTCCTCTGGAATCAAACCGTTGGAGTGCGCGTCATGGCTGAGAAAATTCGGATTGGCATTGTCGGCCACGGAAATCTCGGACGCGGCGTCGAACGCGCCATCGGCAAGACCGCCGATATGCGTCTCGTTGGCATCTATACGCGCCGCCCGCCGGAAACCCTCACGCCGCTCGATGCCGAAACGCCGGTGTTTGGCATGGCCGACCTGCCCGCTCACACCGACCGGATCGATGTGCTCATCCTGTGCGGTGGCTCCAAGGAGGACCTCCCCAAACAGGGTCCGGAACTGGCGGGACTTTTCAATACCGTCGACAGCTTTGACACCCACGCCCGCATTCCCGAATATTTCGCCTCGATGGATGCCCCCGCCCGCGCGGCCCAGCGGACCGCCCTTGTCTCGGCAGGGTGGGACCCCGGCATGTTCTCGATCAATCGCATCCTCGGCGAGGCGCTGTTACCCGATGGCGCGACCTACACTTTCTGGGGCGATGGCCTCAGCCAGGGCCATTCCGACGCCGTGCGGCGTGTTCCCGGCGTGGCCGGTGCGGTGCAATATACCCGCCCGATCAAGGCAGCTGTGGACCGCGTGCGCAGCGGCGAGCGGCCCGTTTTCACCACCCGCGAACAGCATCTGCGCGAATGCTACGTGGTGCTTGAGGAAGGCGCGGACGCCGACAAGGTGCGCGAAGCCATCGTCACCATGCCGCATTATTTCGATGCCTATGACACGACAGTGAACTTCATCACCGCCGAAGAACTGGCGCGCGATCACCAGGCCATGGTCCATGGCGGCTTCGTGATCCGCAGCGGCAACACGTCGGATGAAAACACCCAGGTGATCGAGTACGGTCTGCGCCTCAACAGCAACCCCGAGTTCACCTCCAGCGTTCTCGTCGCCTATGCCCGCGCCACCCACCGCCTCAACGCCATGGGCCAGCACGGCGCGTTCACCGTCTTCGACGTCGCCCCCGGCCTGCTCTCGCAAAAGAGCCCTGAGCAGTTGCGCGCCGAACAATTGTAATTTTGCACTAGAGGACGGCGATACCTGACGCGACGGCGGACCGTACAACACGGAGACCCGGGAGGTGAGGCCGGGCTTTGCTGCCGCAGCCCAGGCTGTGGATACATGAATCGCGCGTTACCGTTCGCTGACCCCTTGGGCCAAACAACTGCTTGCGCGACGCCGCGGTGCTCAACTGCTCGGGAACTCCCCGCCATTCACATGGATGGTCTGGCCTGTAATGTACCGTCCGTCTTCAGAGGCCAACAAGAGATAGGCCGGGGCCACTTCATTGGGCTGGCCCGGACGGCCCAGCGGTGTCTCGGTGCCAAAGCGTTCCACCTTGTCGGGCGGGAAGCTGGCCGGTATCAGCGGCGTCCAGATCGGGCCGGGTGCAACTGCATTGACAAGGATTTTCCTGTCGGCCAGCCGCACGGCCAGCGACCGCGTCAAGGCAACGATAGCCCCCTTGGTCATCGCGTAATCCACCAGTTCCGGATGGCCGCGATAGGCCACAATCGAAGCGGTGTTGATGATGCGGGCATTCTCCTTCAAATGTCCGATCACGGCTTGGATCATGTAGAAGTAGCCATAGATATTGGTGTCGAACACTCGCTTCATGGCTTCGGCATCAAGATCCTCCAAATCCTCGCGAACATGCTGCTCTGCCGCGTTGTTGACCAGGATATCGATCCGACCGAACGTCTTTATTACGCGCTCGGCCACCGCTTTGCAAAAGTCGGGGTCTCCCACATCACCGGCAATCAGCAGCGCCTCGCTACCCTCGCCCTCAATGAGATCCCGGGCCTTTTCAGCGTCTTCTTCTTCTTCGAGATAGACGATGACGACTTTTGCTCCTTCACGGGCAAACAACACGCTCACGGCACGCCCGATACCGGAATCGCCGCCGGTGATGATTGCGACCTTTCCCTCCAGCCGTCCGCTGCCGGGATAAAGTGGCATATAGTCGGGCGCCGGGTACATCGGCGCTTCCCGACCGGGCTGGTGTTCCTGGTGCTGTGCTGACTTGCTGTCCATTCGCAGTGCTCCCGCTGGCGCGTTTGCGGCAAAAGCGGTTTCCGCTGTTGCGGATTTAAAACGCTTTTGTCTTAAGCGAGCAATGTCCAGCCAAGGTGTTGGTTCCTCAGCGAACCATGACGCTCAGGGCCAGGTGCACAGGCACTCCAAAAAGACCATCCGGTGCGGGCGAAGGCTCCCGATCAGAATTATCCGACCGATCCTGGCAATTGCCGCCAAGCGCTATTCGCTCTGCGTGTGCTCGGGTGCCGCGTGCAAAAGCTGGACCTCCGGGGAATGGGTGAGATGGAGGTAGCGCTCAAACTGCGCCAGAATATCAGCGATGAGTTGATCCCGATTCAGCCCCATTATGTCATAGCCGCGACCGCCGCTTGAAAAATAGGTACGCGCTTCATAGCGATAGGAAGGTTTGCTCGCAGCAAGCGGAGCGAAATTTGCGATAGGCTGTGCAGTCAGGCTGACCCCGTAGATAAAGTCACGCAACCCCTCGGCGGGCGAGCGCAGAGCGAGGTTCCCGTCTTCGTCGGTCTCCACATGCGACGATCGACCGCGATCGGTAAGCTCGCTTGCTACCTGCTCCAAAGCGGGACGGACTTCGCTGACGATGAAGGACTCCACGTCCTTCTTGTTCGGCGACCGCATCATGAGGGCCAAACGGCGCTGCCAGGTCAACCCAGCCGCAGGCTGGGCCGGCGTAACCGATGCTCGTGGAGCAGTGCGTGCGTATTGTTGGGCCAGGTCGGCGCGCATGCCCATAGTGAGCGACCAGACTAAGCCCAGCATGATGACGGTGAACGGCAAGGCGCTGGCAACGGTAGCCGACTGTAGCGCTGCCAAGCCACCCGCCAGCAAGAGGGCGCCCGCGACCACCCCCTCCATGACGCACCAGAAGACGCGCTGCCCTATCGTCGTCTCGGTTTCTCCACCGGCAGCAATGGAGTCCACCACAAGAGAGCCGGAATCCGAGGAGGTGACGAAAAAAATGGCCACAAGGATGATGGCGACCGTCGAGGTGAGGCCGGTGAACGGCAGATATTCGAAAAAGCGGAACATCCCGGTTGAGATATCGGCAGCGATGGCCCGGCCAACGTCACCTCCGGCAACCCCGGTATCAATGAACATTGCGGTATTGCCGAAAACGGTCATCCAGATGAAGGTAAAGCCGGCAGGGATGAACAATACAGCAGTAACGAACTCGCGCACGGTGCGCCCGCGCGAGATGCGGGCGATGAACATGCCAACGAACGGTGACCAGGAAATCCACCAGGCCCAGTAAAAAAGGGTCCAGGCATCGATCCACGGTGTTGGCTCGTACGCGTAAATATTGAACGTGCGGAGCACAATCGAGTCGAGGTAGAGCCCGAGATTCTGCACCAGATCGCGGAAAAGCTGCGTGGTGGGCCCGACAACAAGCACAAACAGCATCAGCAGGATCGCGATAATCAGATTGGTCTCGGAAAGAATGCGTACGCCCTTGTCCAGTCCACTGACCACCGAAAGAGTCGCGAGTGCCGTAACGCCCGCGATGAGCGGCAACTGGACAATCGGGCCCACGGGGAAGTCGAACAAATAGGCCAGCCCGGCATTCATCTGCGACACGCCGACGCCAAGCGAAGTGGCGATACCAAACATGGTGCCCACGATCGCGAAAATATCGACCGCGTGTCCGATCGGGCCATTGATCCGCTCCTTGAGCAAGGGATAGAGCCCGGAGCGAATGGTGAGCGGCAGATTGTATCGGTACCCGAAATAGCCCAGCGACAACCCCACGACTGCATAAATTGCCCAGGCATGGATGCCCCAGTGGAAGAAGGTGACAGTCATCGCCTCACGCATCGCGGCGACCGAGCGCGGCTCGGCGGTTGGAGGCTCCATGAAATGGGACATGGGCTCACCCACGGCATAGAACATCAGGCCGATGCCCATGCCGGCAGCAAACAGCATGGCAATCCACGAAGTGAACTTGAAATCGGGTGTGGAGTCGTCAGGGCCCAGCTTGAGCCGGCCGTATCGGCCAAAGCAGAGCAGCAGCACCGTCACGAGGAAGATTCCGACGGCGAGCAGGTAGAACCAGCCAAAAGTCTGCAGGATGCCCGACTGAATCAAGCCAAACACCTCATCGGCCTGATGTGGAAAAACGATGCCGATAGCGAGGAAGAGGCCGATGACAATCACAGCGCCGAAGAACACCGGCGGATTGATGATGAAGAGTTTAAACATCGGGGTGGTGGCCTTGCCGCTGGAGAGTAATGCCCATCAGGAACGTACAATGCAGCATGGACAGTTCCAAACCTAATTCATTTTGGCAGATAACCATGCACAATCGCCCTCAAGCCACCGCAGTCTTCAGGGATCCGGTTTCCGGCACAAGTGAATGGGCGTCGATGGAAAGCCTGCTGGTTGCCGTGGGGTGCCAAACCGAAGGGGCGAAACGGCGGAAATGGTCCGCAGCGCCAAGGTGTGGTTGAGTTGGGTCGTCCAACAGCTGAAACCTGAAACGGAAACGAGCATGTCTCTACGGGTTACTTCTGCGGCAATCGCCGTCGCCACCATGGCGGCTATGCTAACGCCCGCAACGGCTCAGCCGCATCAAGCAATTTCGGCCGATGACGCCGTCCGGTCATTCGCCCCGCACATCGAGACCTTCATCGCCACGTTAGATACAGAAACAGACCGGCTCGATATCCGAATCAATCGCTGCACCGGTCAGCGAGGCGAGCTTTCAGACCTCATGTTCTATGTATGGGTTGGATGGAGAGGCGCAGCGGATAATGCTGCCGAAGTGCTTGAGCAGGCAGTTGATGCCTGGGCCTCGCAAGACTGGAAAATCACTCGTCATCGCCAACTCGATAACGGTGGGGTGAACATTGCCGCTACAGACCCTGTAACCGGAAACAGCTACTCACTGGATTCCGGTTTTGCCGCCGGCCCCAACACGCTCATCGTTGGGTTTTTCAGTACGCAATGTTTCGAGCATTCGCACGGCGCAGCTCCGTTTGGTTCGTTTGCATGGCCGGGCTGACCTGATGAGGCACTTCCCTTGGATCATGCTGGGATTGCTTGCAGCCTGCGCTACCGCCCTGTTCATCACCGGGTACATCGCAGAGACGCACTGCTCCTTTGGTTTCGGCGGTTTCGGCTGTACTCAGCCGTTCATTGGTTGGGGCGAGACCCTGCTCGGGTCGATCCTCGGATTTCTGGCACTGTGCGCTGTGCTGGTCGTTGTCTTGCTGTGGCGGGTGTTTGGGTGGTGGCGACGCACTAAGCGAAACAACGCCACCTGATCGAAACTGGCGTCATCCAGCGTTGGCGTGCCTCATCCTTGAACGCACCGAAGGATTGGGTAGTGACGGCATTCCGCTAACAGTGGCCGCCCCTCCGAACCCAAAGGTTCCTGCCAGTACATTCTCAAGTGTCCTGAAGGCCGCAGGGTCGAGATGGGTTGCATCAATCGCCCCGACAATGTCGCGGAGGTTCTGAACTTCACGAAACGCGCCAGAATCGTGAGTTAGGTTCAGTGAACTGCAGACCCCACCGCAATATATCTCTAAGTCATTGATTTGATTGGTGGGCCCGTCCGGACTCGAACCGGAAACCAGACCGTTATGAGCGGTCGGCTCTAACCAATTGAGCTACAGGCCCACGCCCGGAAGTCCTAGCGAGTTCAAGCGGTAAGGTCCATCCGGTTTTGCGTCAGGGCATCGGTTTTTCCACGAGACAGTTGGATGCCGCAAAACAGTCGTATTGCATCGCAATCACTATGCGCGAAAGCGGCGGGGAAACCTCCTAAACGATCCTGCGCCGTTCTCATGATAGACTGAGAACCCGCATCATGTCCCAAAGCGATGCACGGACGTGTTGCGAGCGTTCTGCGAGGAGCTGAACCAATATTCCGATAAAGAGAATTCAGGAGACTTTTCATGCGCTTTCCCCTGACCTTTGCGCCAATTGCCCTGGCCGCCTTGCTGGCCAGTCCTGCGCTGGCCGATTCCATGACCCTCAGCGGCACGGGAACGGTGCGTGCCGCCCCGGACATGGCCACGGTCACGACCGGAGTGACCACCCAGGGCGAAACCGCCCGTGAAGCGCTCGACGCCAATTCGACTGCCATGGCCGATCTCGTCGCCGCGCTGCGCGATGCGGGGCTGGAAAACCGCGACATCCAGACCTCGAACTTCACGGTCAGCCCGCAATATGTCTATTCGGACCAACGCGACGAGTCCGGATATACCCTGCCGCCGCAAATCCAGGGCTATGAAGTTTCCAACGCCGTCACCATCGTGGTGCGCGACCTCGAACAGCTCGGCTCGGTTCTCGATCAGGCCGTGACCGTGGGCGCAAACACCATCAACAGCGTCTCATTTGCCGTCGCCGAAACCGGCAAGCTCGAAGAGGAAGCCAGAAAGCTCGCCGTGGCCGATGCCCTCGCCAAGGCCCGCACCTATGCCGAAGCGGCTGGCGTCCGTCTCGGATCGATCGAATCGATCCGCGAAACCGATATGGCCGCCCCGCCCATGCCCATGTATCAGGCGCGGGCCATGTCCGTATCCGCCGAAATGGCGGTTCCGGTCGAAGCCGGTGAGATGACCTATTCGATCACCACAACCATTTCCTGGGACATCGACGACTGATCGTTCTCTTGCCGGAGAGAATACGGCCGGGGCATTGCTCCGGCCGTTTTTGTCAGAATTCCAATTTACCCTGCGAACGCCTGCACGATCATGCGGCCGCCCACCACGATCAGAAAGATCGCAAAGACGATCTTGAGCAGCTTGGCGTCCAGCTTGTGCGCCAGCGTCACCCCCAACGGCGCGGTCAGCGTCGCCAGCCCGCCGATCAGCACAAGCGACGGAATATTGATGAAGCCGAGGCTGAGCGGCGGCGTGCCCACTGCGTTCCAGCCGGAAATGACGAAGCCGATCATCGCAGGAACGGCCAGCAGCACGCCCAGCGCCGAACTGGTGCCCACCGCCGTGTGAATGGGATTGCCCAGCGCCGTCAGCGTGGGCACGGTCAAAGATCCGCCACCGATGCCCATGAGCGCCGAGACATACCCGATGACAACCGCCGATATGCGGTTGACCATCGGCACGCCCGCCATGGATTCCATGAACTTGCGTTGCACCGGCAGCGCCATGTTGAGCGCGATGAACAGCGCCATCACCCCGAAGATGATCTGCAACGCTGCGGACGTATAGAGCCCGGCCATCAGGCCCCCGATCAGCGATGCTCCAACAATCCAGGGCCCCCACAGCTTGAGAATACTATGGTCCACCGCCCCGCGCCGATCGTGGGATCGCGCGCTGCGCAGGCCCGTCGGGATGATCACCGCCAGCGATGTGCCCACCGCCACATGCATGAGCACATCCGGGTTGTAGCCCAGCAGTTGGAAGGCCAGCACCATGGCGGGCACCATGATGATGCCCCCGCCGATGCCAAGCAGCCCGGCCATCACGCCGGAAACGGCCCCGGTCACACTCAGACCAAGGGCAAAGGGGAGATAGAGCGAAAGAAAATCGGTCAAGACAGAAAATCCTGAACTGCCCGCCGGGAACGGGCACTGATACGGTACTGCGTTTTCTGCAAAGCCCGATGCCCTTGCAAAAAACGGGACAAAACAAACACTGTGAAGCGCTTGAAGCGATTCGGTGAAAAGCGAAAGGCCCGACTGCGCTCCCCGCCCCGCCGGAAGGCGACAGCGCGACTATCGGGCAGTTCGCCTGTTCTGTCGACCTGTCCTGATGTTTCAGGTACCCATGGCGTGCAGCACGACCTGGCGTCGATGCGGATGCCGGCGGTGCTCGAAAAGATAAAGTCCCTGCCACGTTCCCAGTACAGGCCGTCCCCCGACAATGGGGATCGACAGCGACGTCTGGGTCAGCGCCGCCTTGATATGGGCGGGCATATCGTCCGGCCCCTCGGTGGTGTGCAGCACCCAGTCCGCCCCTTCGGGCACCAGCCGCGCGAAAAAAGTCTGCAGATCGGTCTGCACGTCCGGGTCGGCATTTTCCTGGATCAGCAGCGAGCACGAGGTATGGCGGCAAAACGCCGTCAGCAATCCATCCTCGATCCTTGCCGCGGCCATGAACCGCCCCACCTCGCGGGTAAAGTCATAAAGCCCGGGCCCGCTGGTGCTGATCTCCAGCGTTTCGCTGTTCTGACGCATGTTGTGCACCTGTCGTATCTTGGCATCACTGTTAGTCTATCTGAACCCGGGTCGGGAACCCATTCTTGCCGGTCGCGTTTTCGTGACATCCCGAGCGTACGCGCCATGGAGACGATTTCGGACGATTTTCTGTGCGGCGCCGTCTTCGCGCGCGCTCGACACCCGGCACCGGCTGGCGGCCCGCCGCCGCTGATGTTCAACCCGAATGGAGACTGAAATGGCTGATATTGACCGCGACTACACGGACCGCACACGCGCCGAGCGGGAGCGGGCCCGCGCCGTCACCTCCGGGGGTAATGCCGGCTGGTGGATCGGCGGCATTCTCGTTCTTGCCGTTCTCATCATTGGCTTTATCGCCCTGAGCGGTGGCGAACCTGCACCTGTGGACACGCCCCCGGCAGTGGAAAGCACGACGCCGGCACCGGCCCCGATTACCCCTCCGGCCAACGAAACCGCGCCGCTCACTGAGCCGGCTCCGATGACGCCAGCCGCCCCGGCGGTCGACGCCCCGGCTGTTAATGCGGCTCCCGAGGCTGCGCCCGCCACACCGGCTCCCGCTGAGCCGGCTCCGGTTACGCCCGCCCCGGCGGACGTGACGCCTGTGCAATAACGATCCTGACGGGGGTGCAGCGCTGTACCCCCGTTTTCGTTCAGCTTGCCGTCATTTTGACACTGCTAAGGCATCCTTGAAGACATCAGGAAAGCGGAAAAGCTGTTTCTGAGTCGGGATTGCGATACCCTTGAACGCCAACATTCGCGCCGACAGCGCGTGTTGTAAAAAATTTTCCATGATACCGCCATGGCGGTGACCGGCCTTGCCGGGGGGCAAAGGAGACGATCTTCATGAAATTCAAGCAACTGCTCTTGACCAGCACCGCCCTGCTCATGCTCGGCACGCCCGTTGCGCCTCTGTTTGCACAAGGCGCCATGCCCACCCTGACAGTCGCCCAGGCCGCGCCACCCGCGCTGGCCGGTGCCATCCAGACCTATCGTGAAGCCCAGGCCGCCCTCAGCGCCGCCGAGGCCGCGGGTGAGGATGTGAGCGCCGCCCAGGCGACTTTCGCCGCAGCCGATACCGAATTGAGCGCATTGTGCGCCGCACTGGGACAGCCGGACGTCAGCGCCTGCATCGCTCTGTTTGAAAGCGGCGGCTTCAACGCTCCCGCCGCCCCGGCCCCCGAAGTCGCCCCTGAGCCGGAAGCCCCGGCTCAGGTGATCGAAGAGCCCGCGCCAGCCGTAGGGGAACCTGCTCCGGTTGTAGAAGAACCGGTGCCCGCGCCAGAACCTGCCCCAGCGCCGGAACCTGAACCGGCTCCGGCCCCCGAACCCGCTCCTGCGCCCGAACCGGCTCCCGCGCCGCAGCCGGTTGAGGAACCGGCTCCTGCTCCGGCTCCAGAACCTGCTCCCGCGCCGGTTGAACAGCCCGCGCCGCAGCCGGAACCCGCGCCTGCGCCGGTCGAACAGCCAACGCCCCAACCTGCGCCCGCACCAGAGCCGGCACCACAACCCGAGGCCGTACCCGCTCCGGCTCCTGCTCCAGAACCCGCTCCTGCTCCGGAAGCTCAACCGGCAGAACCTGCCGAACAGCCAGCGCCTGTCGAACCGGCACCAGGCGTCCCGGCCTCGCTTTCCAATGCGGTATCCGCCTATGAGACCGCTGCATCCGATTTCCGGTCTGCGGTTGCCGCTGGCGGGGATACCACCGCTGCCGCCCAGTCGGTTCGCGATGCCGAAGCCGAGTTGCGGGGCATCTGCGAAGCCCTCGGCCAGACCGACCTGAACGGCTGCCTTGCCGGCTTTGGCATCGATCTCGAAATCCTCGATGTCGAGGCCGCGCTCAATGCGGCCCCTGCCCCGGCGGAAGGCCAGCCTGCCCCGGTGGAAGAGCCCGCGCCTGCCCAGCCCATGGAAGACGACATCATCCTTGATGGCGACATCCAGGGCGAAATCGTCCCCGAGGGCACTCAGGTTGACGAAGTCGCTCCCCTGCTCGACAGCCAGAAGGATGCCGCTGCCGGCATCGATGACGCCGCCGATGCGGACGCTGGCGAAGCCGAAGCTCCGGCCCCCGCCGAACAGGCCCAGGCCCCTACCGAAATCGACGTGACGGAGATTCCGTCCATCGAGGCCGAAGAAGGTCAGGACCGTCAGGAAGTGTCGATCACCCAGATCGAGCAGGCCGCCGAGCAAGCCGCAACGGCAACCCTCAGCCAACCTGCGGCCCCCGGCCAGCCGCCTGCTGCCCAACAGGGCGGTGTGCTGGTCGGACCAGTGCGCGAAGGCCCCTCCAATGCCGAGATCATCGCCACCATCGGTCTGGCGACGATTTTCGCCATCGGTGCCAACCAGTTCATCGACACCCCCGATACCCCGCGCATCGTCTATCCCGACGACCGCCAATATTATGTCGAGGACCTGTCGGAAGGCCGCACCCGCGAAACGATCCTGCGTGCCGATGGCAGCCGCCTGATCACCATTCGTGATCGCTATGGCGATATCGTCCGCCGCTCGCGCATCGAGCCCGATGGGCGTGAAATCCTGCTCGTTTACGTCGATCCCAGCTATCGCCGCTATGATGATCAGGGGCGCTGGATCGATCCGGGCCGGCAGTTGCCGCCGCTTCGTCTCGATATCCCGGCGCGCGACTATGTGCTCGACGCTTCCTATGCCAACCAGCAGCAGGTGCAGAGCTTCCTCAATCAACCGCCGGTGGAAACGCTCCAGCGTTATTACACCATCGATGAGGTCAAGCGCTCGGCCCGCCTGCGCGACATGGTCCGGCGTCTGGAAATCGGCGACCTGACCTTCGAGACTGCGAGCGCCAATATCTCCCAGTCCGAGATTGGGACCCTGTCGGCGGTTGCCAACGCCATGCTCGATCTGATCGCCCGCAACCCGGCGGAAACCTTCCTCATCGAAGGCCACACCGATGCGGTCGGCTCCGATCTGAGCAATCTGGCCCTGTCGGACCGGCGCGCCGAGGCCGTGGCCTATGCGCTCAACCGGGTCTATGGCATCCCTGCCGAAAACCTGGCGACGCAGGGCTATGGCGAGCGCTATCTCAAGCTCAACACCCAGAACGCCGAGCGCATCAACCGCCGGGTCACCGTCCGCCGCATCACGCCGCTGATCACCCCGATGGTCGGATCTGCCGGATAATCGGCTCCGAAAAGAAAACAAAAAAGGGCCGGAGCATTGTGCTTCGGCCCTTTTTTTCTGGTCTCGCGGCGCTCGCATCGGAACCAATCTTCCGCCCTGCGATTTGAGTCAGGGCATCGGACTGAAAACCATGCTCACGGTTTTCAGGATCACGGCATGAGGAAGCAGCCATCATGACCTATCTCGATCCAGATGAATCTGCCCACACGCCCCGCTGGGGCCGGCTGATCTTGCGCGCGCTCGCCATCGTCGCTCTGCTGGTTGTGGGCTGGTACGCCTTTACGCTCGGCGATCCCGATGGCACAGGCCGTCCGGAAATCGTCCAGGAGCCGAGCGCCCAGCTTCAATAGGCTCCAGAGGCGCCTATTTCTTCGAACTGCGGGTGATCGTCGCGATCTTGAGCGGCGGCACGCCTGATTTCTCGGAGATCGCCCGATCCTGATCCATGATGGCCGTGCGGGCGGGCTCATCCCCATCCAGTCCGCCCAGCAGGCTTGCGTCCACCTTGCGGTTCGAGCGCTGGCTGCCATCCTCATAGACGATGTCGAACAGCACGAACTCCGTGCGAACGGTTGGTTTCCTGGCCATGGTGAATTATCCGATCTTCATATGAACAGCCCCGCCGCCCGACTGTGGCGGCAGGGCCTGAAAACGAGGGTTTGCGCGAACTGAACCTGGTCAGTCGAACAGCGCTCTGCCCTGCTCTTTGATGATCTGCCGTCCTTTTGCAAGGGTCGCGGCAATACAGTCGTCTTTGCTGGTGAACTTGTCGGCGCGGATGAACGAATGCGTCTTCACCTCGCCGTCCACGTCCTTTTCCACCGTTCCGGCGATCTGGAACTCCCCGCCAGACCGCATCACGGCAGCCGTAATGGTGTAGCCCTCATAGTCTTCCTGCGCGTCGACGGACGGACCGTCCTCTTTCCGCGCACCGCCTCCGAAGAGTTTTTTCAAGAAAGACATGCTGGATAGTTCCTCGTTGTCGTCAAGGCGCTGGCGTCCATTCGCCGTGCCTTTCGATTTCGTCATGCATAGCATCCGGGGCGACATCGATGCCACCGGGCCACGTCACAGCGCCCATCGCTAGATGAACTTGGGCAAAAACTGCTGGATCGCGCAGCGAAGCAAATACGCCGGCCCTGTTCGAACGGATCAGGTCCTTCATATGTACGAGCCCCTCAAGACCGTCGACAAAGCGAACCTTAAGCCTGAAGCCCTCAAGAGCGTCCACCGAGACAACCCGCCAAGGTGCCACTGGCCGGATTCCCGGCACTATTTCAACGGTTGAATGGTCTTGGGCATCTGATGTAACCGGCATAGCTCCCATTCTCCATAAGCGCGGGCCGACTGTCCCTCGCCCATTCCAGAACCAGCGCCATTGCACGGCGCGGCAGCCCACCCCTGATGACATCGAGCGTCTCGATGGCAATGACCGCTTCATGCTCGGAATAGAGAGCATGAAAATGCGGTGGAGCATGATCGTTCCAGAACATCTGGATCACGATACCATAGAAATACGATATCGTCGGCACTGCCCCACCGCTTACGTTAGTTATCCAGGAAGCTCCGCAGCTTGCGGCTCCGGCTCGGGTGCTTGAGCTTGCGCAGCGCCTTGGCCTCGATCTGGCGGATACGCTCACGCGTCACCGAAAACTGCTGGCCGACTTCTTCCAGCGTGTGGTCGGTGTTCATCCCGATCCCGAACCGCATACGCAGCACGCGTTCCTCGCGCGGAGTGAGCGACGCCAGCACCCGCGTGGTGGTCTCGCGCAGGTTGGACTGGATGGCCGCATCGATCGGCTGGATCGCATTGGTATCGGGGATGAAATCCCCAAGGTTGGAATCCTCCTCGTCCCCGATCGGAGTTTCGAGGCTGATCGGCTCCTTGGCGATCTTCAAGACCTTGCGCACCTTGTCGAGCGGCATCTGGAGCTTTTCGCTCAGCTCTTCCGGTGTCGGCTCGCGCCCGATCTCGTGCAGCATCTGGCGTGACGTCCGCACGATCTTGTTGATCGTCTCGATCATGTGCACCGGAATACGGATGGTGCGTGCCTGGTCGGCGATCGAGCGGGTGATTGCCTGCCGGATCCACCACGTCGCATAGGTCGAGAACTTGTAACCCCGGCGGTATTCGAACTTGTCCACCGCCTTCATCAGCCCGATATTGCCTTCCTGGATGAGATCGAGGAACTGCAATCCGCGGTTGGTGTATTTCTTGGCGATCGAAATGACGAGGCGCAGGTTTGCCTCGACCATTTCCTTCTTGGCGATGGCCGCCTCGCGCTCGCCCTTCTGCACCTTGGAAACGATGCGGCGATATTCGGCAATGTCGAGCCCGGTTTCGGTGGCCAGCGTCTGGATTTCACCGCGCAGCTCATCGATGGTCGCGCGCTCGCGGCCAACGAAGTCGTCCCAGCCCTTTTCGGAGCGTTCGGATACTTTTTCGGCCCAGTCCGGATCGAGTTCCGAGCCGTAATAGGCATTGAGAAAATCGTCGCGCTTGATCTTGTAGCTTTCGGCGAGCCGCAGCAGGCGACCCTCATTGCGCACCAGCCGCTTGTTGATGTCGTACAGCTGCTCGACAAGGCTCTCGATACGCGATGCGTTCAGCGACAGCGATTTCACGTCGGTGATCACCTGCCCGCGCCAGGTCTCCAACTCGCGCACTTCCGTGACATCGAGTTCCTTGGCGGCAAGCTGCTCTTCGACGTGCTGGTCCTGCATCTTGCGCATTTTGCCATAGGCTTCGGCAATGCGGTCGAAGGTTTCCACCACCTGAGGCTTGAGTTCGGCCTCCATGGCCGAGAGCGAGAGATTGTTCTCGTACTCGTCGTCGTCGTCCTCGTCCTCGGTGCTGCCGCCGTCCTTGTCGTCGTCGGCGCCGGCCTTGCCCGCGCCAGCCTTGTCTCCGTCAGGATTGGCAGCAGCAGGCTCCGCCATCTTGGCGTCCGGCCCGGCATAGGTCGCTTCTAGGTCGATAATGTCGCGCAGCAGAATTTCGCCCTCAGCGAGCTGGTCGCGCCAGATGATGATGGCCTGGAAGGTCAGCGGACTTTCACACAGGCCCGCGATCATCGTCTCGCGACCGGCCTCGATGCGCTTGGCGATGGCGATTTCGCCTTCGCGGCTCAACAGCTCCACCGTGCCCATTTCGCGCAGATACATGCGAACGGGGTCGTCGGTGCGGTCGGAACCGGCCTTGGCGTTGGAGGTGGAGGCGACCGCCGTACCCGTGGCGGGGGCGATTTCACCGCCCTCTTCCTCAGCGGAATCCGCATCGGCCTCTTCGACCTCATCCTCGTCGATGACGTTGATGCCCATGTCCGAGAACATCGCCATGATGTCCTCGATCTGCTCGGACGTCACTTCCTCGCTCGGCAGGACGGCGTTGATTTCTTCGTAGGTTACGTACCCACGTTTCTTCGCGGTCTTGATGAGCTTCTTGACTGCCGCGTCGGAAAGATCGAGAAGCGGGCCGTCCGGGGCTTCGCTCTGCGATTCCGGCTTGTTGTCCGTTTCGTTCTTGGTCTGGTTGGCTGCCTTTGTGGCCATATAGTTCGCTCTCCTGAGCCGCGCCGTGTACGGCGGCACTGGTGTCATCGGTCCGATGATCGCACTGGAACCGGATTGAAAGACATGTCAGGGTTAATACTTTGCTTCCGCGAGCGCAGAAGGCCCTGATTCTGGTTCGATTTCCGTGGTGCAGGTTCGCTCCATACACGCAAAAGTGCGCGGACACGAATCATCTTTTTTCAAAGACTCCGCGTCGCACGCCCGGATAACGAACCAAATCCCTCGATCAATGCCTCAGTACCATCGACACTGGAAATCTGATTCTGGATGTCACGCAGCCGCTCGAATGCGTTCTCGCTCAGGTCTTCGCCTAGCGCCAATTCGGCTGCTTTGAGTTCCCTATTTAGTTGAACGGATTTGTAATGCAAGGCCAGCGCGTGTCTTAATCCGGTCTCCGCGTCGATTTGTGCGGTTTCCGCCTCGGTCTGCCATACGCCCTGCCGCGCCAGCACGTCCCGCATCCGGTCCAGAACCGGTCCGTGCCCGGTGGCGATCAGCGCCTCGGCCACCCCATGCGGCCCCATATCGGGATGCATCACCACCAGATCCAGAAGAGCGGCAAGAACCCGGCGCGCTGGCAGCGACTGGAATTCGAGTTCGGCCAGTGCCTCATGGCGCGAATGCACCAGTTCGGGATGGTTGACGAGGCTCATGAGGATCACCGCCTCGCGCGGGACGATATCCGGCGCCGCCCCGCCGCGCAGCAGGCGCGAATTGCGCAGCGTGTCAGACACCAGCATACGCGGATTGCCGCGCGCCGTACCCTGCCCGCCTCGGGGCCCGCCCCGCCGATTCTGGTCGAATCCGCTGCGCCCCCGATATTGCCCGCGCGCCGAGACGAACAGGCTGGCGATCTTTTCGTCGAACGCCTGGCCATAGTGCCGCCGCACGGACACATCGGCAATCTTTGCAGCCCGTTCCCGCAGCCGCGCTTCCAGCGCCGCGCGTTGTTCCGGCGCCTCGGGGATGCCGCCCGCCGTTTCCAGCGCCCACACCGCTTCCGCGAGTGGTCGCCCGCCCGCGATCAGATCGGCGAACGCCTGTCGCCCCTGCTGCTTGATGATATCGTCGGGGTCCATCCCGCCGGGCAGCGTCACGATGCTGATCGACTTGCCGGGCCGCAGCTGTGGCAGGGCGATGTCGATTGCCCGCTCGGCGGCACGCATCCCGGCGGCATCACCATCGAAGCACAGCACCGGAATGTCGGTCATGCGCCATAACAGCGTCAGGTGCTCCTCGGTCAGCGCCGTCCCCAATGGAGCCACCGCGCCCTCGAATCCGGCGGAAACCGCTGCGATCACATCGAGATAGCCCTCGACCACGATCAGCGGCTTGCCGTCATAGCCTGCCTGGCGCGCTGACTGTCCATTATAGAGCGTCTGGCGCTTGTGAAAGAGTTCGGTTTCCGGCGAATTGAGATATTTCGCCGCCATGTCAGCCGACAGCGCCCGCCCCCCGAACGCGATCGCCCGCCCGCGAAAATCGGTGATGGGAAACATCAGCCGGTTGCGAAACCGGTCATAGGGCACCGCGATATCGTCGCCATGCACCACCAGTCCGGTGGCGATCATGTCGTTGAGCGAGACGCCATTGGCGGCGAGGAATTCCTTGAGGCCGTTGCGGCTGTCGGGCGCAAACCCGATCCGGAACCGCTGCTGCATCGCCCCGGACACGCCGCGCTCAAGCAGATAGCCCCTGGCCCGCGCCCCGACATTATGCGCCAGCGCTTCAGAAAAATAGGTCGTCGCCAGGTCCATAACGTCGTGCAGCGACCGCCGGGCGGCGGCCTGTTTCTCCGCGCGCTCGTTGCGCTCCGGCATCGGAACGCCGGCCCGGCCAGCGAGAATTTCCACCGCCTCGGGAAAGCTCACGCCGGTCTTTTCGGTCAGGAAGCGGAAATGGTCTCCGCTCGCCCCGCAGCCAAAGCAGTGATAGCGCCCGCGCCGGTCATCCGCATGAAAACTTGGGCTTTTTTCGCCGTGGAACGGGCAACAGGCCCACATGTCGCCCTTGCCCGGCTGACTCTTGCGCTTGTCCCACGCGACATGCTCCCCCACCACCTGGGTGATGGGCAGGCGATTACGGATTTCATCCAGAAAGGCATCGGAAAAGCGCATGAAGGATAGGTAAGCATTCACTTACCTGTTGTCACGCGCTCACACGCTTTTCCCGCTTATCCACAGGCGGTCAATACCCCGCCTTGCGCAGCTTCCATGCCCGCCCGAACAGCGCGAACGAGAACAGGATCAGCAACACGCCGCCGAGCATCACCAGAGTGAGCACCCCCGCGATCGGGGCGAACAGCAGCAACAGCCCGAACAGCACATAGAGCGCGCCGCTTAGCAGCACCGGCCAGATTTTCTCGTAAAGCTCGCGCTCGCGGATGACGACCACGATTTCCATCACGCCCACGAAGATCGCCTGGAAAGCGACCAGATAGACAAGGAACGTGGCCGTAATCAGCGTCCCCAGGAATGGCGAGATCAGGATCAGCACACCGACAAGAATGGACAGCGCGTTGCGCACCACGTCGAACCAGAAATTTCCGGTCTTGCCGCCGCCAAAGGTGATGGACCATAGCCCCAGTACGCCGTCGACGACGAACAGCGCCGCCGCAAAGGTCGTCAGGACCAGCAAGGCCGAGGCCGGAAACACCACCGCATAAAGCCCCGCGACGAGCATCAGCACGCCGCGCAGGCCGGTCAAAATGGATGGATAGCGAGAGGACTTCTTTTCAGCAGGCATCGTAACCCCACAAGCCGCAATCAACTTGCAGAGCATACGCCTGATTTATCTGTCGGAAAAGGCTTACGCGCCCAATTGCGCCTTCACCTGCCGCGAGGCCTGCCCGAAATCGATCTGCCCGGGATATTTCGCCTTGAGCACGGCCACCACCTTGCCCATGTCGCGCAGCCCTTCGGCCCCGGTTTCGGCAATCGCCGCCGTGATGGCCGCGTCCACGTCCGCCGCGGACAAGGGCTTGGGCAGGAATTCGCGGATGATCTCGATTTCCTCACGCTCCTGCGCTTCGAGTTCGGGCCGGGCATTCTGCGCGTAGATGGTTGCCGATTCCTCGCGCTGCTTCACCATCTTTTGCAGGATGGCGAGCACGTCTTCATCGGCGATTCCGTCTTTGCCCTCGCCCCGCGCCGCGATTTCCCGGTCCTTGATCGCCGCGTTGATGAGGCGCAGCGTCGTCGTCCGGCGGCCATCGCGGGCCTTGAGCGCGTCCTTCATTGCCGCATTGATCTGATCACGCATTGTCCGCGTCCTTATGGTTATCTGATGGGGCCGATCCTATACCCAAGCCCGCAGCCCTTGCCAATTGGCTGATGCGCGCTTTGGCGCACCCTTGCAAGCCATTGAAATACAACGCCTTAAATTCCGCCCGACTCGGTTGACCGCGCCCCGTGGTTGAAATAGGTTCGCGCCAAATCTTGCGACAGGCGGAATACCCACCAACGGCGATACTGGCTGGCGGTTCCGCGCGCCCCAATCTCGATGGAGAAACCCAGTGTCCGGTTGGAAAGAATCCGCACCCACCGCAGTCCTCGTCCTGCGCGATGGTACGCGCCTCGAAGGCCATGGCATCGGCGCTTCCGGCATGGCCGCCGGTGAAGTCTGCTTCAACACCGCCATGACCGGTTATCAGGAAGTCCTCACCGATCCGTCCTATGCCGGCCAGATCGTCACCTTCACCTTCCCCCATATCGGCAATGCCGGCACCAATGACGAAGACATCGAAACCATCAATATGGCCGGTGCTTCGGGTGTGCGCGGCGTCGTCGTTCGGGCTGATATCACCAATCCGTCCAACTATCGCGCCGTCGAGCGCCTTGATGCCTGGCTGAAAAAGCGCGGCATCATCGGCATTTCCGGTGTCGACACCCGCGCACTGACCGCCCTGATCCGCGAGAACGGCCTGTCCGACGCCGTCATCGCTCATGCGCCCGATGCCAGGTTCGACGATGCAGCCCTCACTGCCGAGCTCGATGCCTTCCCCGGCCTTGATGGCCTTGATCTGGCCAAGGACGTCTCCACCACCCAGACGCTGAATTGGGACGAGACCAGCTGGCGCTGGAACGAGGGGTATGGACAGGTCGAAAATCCTGATTTCCACATCGTCGCCATCGATTACGGCGCCAAGCGCAACATCCTGCGCTCGATCGCCGATCAGGGCGCGCGCGTGACGGTGGTTCCGGCCACCGCCACCGCCGAGGACATTCTCGCCCACGAGCCCGATGGCATCTTCCTGTCCAACGGCCCCGGCGATCCCGCGGCGACCGGTGAATACGCCGTGCCGACCATTCAGGCACTCATTGCCGCCGACAAGCCGATCTTCGGCATCTGCCTGGGCCACCAGCTGCTCGGCCTGGCGCTCGGCGCCAAGACCCGCAAGATGCATCAGGGCCACCACGGTGCCAATCATCCGGTCAAGGACCTGACCACCGGCAAGGTTGAAATCACCTCGATGAACCATGGCTTTGCCGTGGACCGCGACACGCTTCCCGCAGGCGTAAGCGAAACCCATATCTCGCTGTTCGCTGGCTCCAATGCCGGGCTGTCCGTCGATGGCAAGCCGATTTTCTCGGTCCAGTACCATCCCGAAGCCTCCCCCGGCCCGCACGATTCCCACTATCTGTTCACGCGCTTCGTCAATTATGTCCGTGAACAGAAGGGCATGCCGCAAATCGCGGAATAGCGCACCAGGCAATAGTATCGGTTTTAAAAAGGCAGGCCTTCGCGCCTGCCTTTTTTGTGCGCGCTGCCATATCCGATTTAAAATTGACCAAACGATAAAAAACCGCGACGCTGCCGCTGCGCGCGTCACATGCCTGTCAGGAAACTGGAGCATTGGGGGAGGGCGAACGCGCCGGGCCGTAGCGCTTCGCACGGCCGAAACTCGATATTCCTGGAGGGGACATCATGTATCATTCACTGACAATATCCCGGCGGGCATTCCTCGCGGGCACGGCATCAGTGGGGGCCGCTGCCATCGTCATGCACCCATTCGCGGCTCTCGCTCAGGCCAATCAGGCCCATTTGCGGATCCTCGAAACCACCGACATCCACGTCAATATCGTGCCCTATGACTATTACGCGGACAATGCCGACAATACCCTCGGCCTTGCCCGCACCGCCTCGATCATCGAAGGCGTCCGGGCCGAAGCAGGCAACGCCATCCTTCTCGACAATGGCGATGCCATCCAGGGCAGCCCGATGGGCGACTATGTCGCCTATGAGCGCGGCGTCGATGGCAGCGATACCCATCCCACCATCGCCGCGATGAATACGCTCGGCTACGACGCCGGCACCATCGGCAACCACGAATTCAACTACGGGCTGGATTTCCTTGATGCGGCCATGGCCGGCGCGAAATATCCGGTCGTGCTCGCCAACGTCGTGCGCGGGGCAGAGCTGGCGGCTGATCCCGGTGATGATGATACGCTGTTTGCGCCCTACACCATCATCGAGCGCGAACTGACCGATGGCGCAGGCGAGACCCACACCATCCGCATCGGCCTGATCGGCTTCACGCCACCGCAGATCATGACCTGGGATTCCGCGCACCTCACCGGCAAGGTCTCTGTGCGCGATATCGTTGAAACCGCACAATACTACGTGCCCAAAATCCGCGACGAAGGGGCCGATATCATCATCGCGCTGAGCCATTCCGGCATCGAAGCCGGCGACGGCCCGATGATGGAAAACGCTTCGCTTCAGCTTGCGGGCGTCGATGGCATCGATGTTGTGCTGACCGGCCACCAGCATCTTGTGTTCCCCGGCCCGGATTTTGAAGGCATCGACGGTGTCGATACCGCTGCGGGCACGCTGAACGGCAAGCCTGCCGTCATGGCCGGTTTCTGGGGCAGTCATATGGGTCTGGTCGATCTGTTGCTCGAAGTGGATGCGGACGGCAAGTGGTCGATCCTCTCGCACACCTCGGAAGCGCGCCCCATCTATGAACGCGTCGATGGGGCCGTCACCCCGACCGTCGAGTCCGATGCGGCGGTTCTTGAAACCGTCGATGAACCGCATCAGGCAACCCTCGACTATGTGCGCCGCCCGGTCGGGGAGACCGCGGCCCCGCTCCATTCCTATTTCGCTCTGGTCGCCGACGATCCGTCCGTCCAGATCGTCAACATCGCCCAAGCGGCCTATATCGAACAGATGATGATCGGCACCGAATGGGAAGGCATCCCGATCCTGTCGGCTGCCGCTCCGTTCAAGGCGGGCGGCCGCGGCGGCCCGGACTACTACACCGACGTCCCCGTCGGCCCGGTCGCCATCCGCAACGTCGCCGACCTCTATCTCTACCCCAACACCATTCAGGCGGTGCTGGTGACAGGCGCTGAAGTGCGCGAATGGCTCGAACGCTCCGCCGGGATTTTCAATCAGGTCACTCCCGGCGACGCCGATCAGCCGCTGATCAATCCCGGTTTCCCGTCCTACAATTTCGACGTGATCGATGGTGTCAGCTACAAGATCGACGTCAGCCAGCCGTCGAAATACGCTCCCGATGGCAGCGGGCTGGAAAACCCCGACGCCGCGCGCATCATCGATCTGATGTATGACGGCCAGCCCATCGATCCCGACGCGCAGTTCATCGTCGCCACCAACAATTACCGCGCGGGCGGCGGCGGCAGTTTCCCGGGGACCGGGGCCGACAAGGTTATCTTCGTTGGTCCCGATACCAATCGCGACCTGATCGTGCGCTACATCGTCGAACAGGGCACCATCGATCCGGCTGCCGACAGCAACTGGTCACTGGCCCCGATCGGCGACACCACGGTTCTGTTCGAAACCGGCCCCCGCGCTCAGGAGCACTTGGCCGATGTCACCGCCGTCGATATCGAATATGTCGATGTCGCCGAAAGCGGCTTCGGCAGCTACCGCATCACGCTGTAAGGGCTGAGCATTTCCGAGCCACGAAGCGGTCGGATGAAGGGGGTGCACCGCTTTTGAAAAAGGCCACCGGGGCTCCCCCGCTCCCAACCTTGTCATCCCGGGCGAAGACCCGGGATCCAGTAACCGGCAGAGTTGCGGTTCTCTCCCCCGTCGCCGCGTACTGGATCCCGGATGAGGCCCAGGATGACACTCTGAGGAAAAGGCAGCTGGAGATCGCGGAAAGTCCGCTGTCCCTCATTTAAATTCTCACTTCCAGATCAATGCCTTACCGGCCCTTCCGGAATCGCTTTCCCACCATCCTTAAAGCTGATTCACAAGATCAACCGGCACCCGAAACTCCTTGGTCCATCGCGCTTCCGAACCGGACAGGTGCCGCCACTCATATCGCCCCTGAAAACGTATCGCATTGCCCCACATCGCCGGCGCCGTAGCCGCGCTCGAACCAGGTTTTGCGCTGGGCCGAAGTGCCATGGGTGAACGTCTTGGGCACCACAACGCCTTGGGTGCGCCGCTGGATCGTATCGTCACCGATCTGTTCGGCGGCGTTGATCGCCTCCTCGATATCGCCATCGTCGAGCAGGTTTTCCTCGCCCACATAATTCGCCCACACTCCCGCGTAGCAATCGGCCTGCAACTCGATACGCACCGAGTAGGCATTGGCGTCGGTCTGGCTCATCGACTGGATCGACCGCGCATATTCCGGCAGCACGCCCAGCAGGTTCTGCACGTGGTGGCCGATCTCATGGGCGATCACATAGGCCTGCGCGAAATCGCCCGGCGCGCCGAACTGGCTGCGCAGCATCTCGTAAAATGACAGGTCGATATACACCTTGCGGTCGCCGGGGCAGTAGAACGGCCCGGTCCGCGCATCGGCCAGCCCGCAGGCCGATTGATCCGTATCGGTGAACAGCACCACCGTCGCCGGAGTGTAGGTCAGGCCGCTCTGGGCGAACACATCTGTCCACAAATCTTCGGTATCCTGCACCACCACCGCCACGAAATCGGCCAGTTCATCTTCTCCCGCATTGGGCAATGGACGCGAAACCGAACCGCTGCCGGTTCCGGTCCCCAGCGTCCCGTCGAGCAAGGCCAGTGGATTGACCCCCAGCGCCATGCCGATGATCAGGATGATGACCACCGCACCGATTCCGAGGCCGCCGCCGGAACGCCCGCCTGAGGGGATGCGGAATCCCGCTCCGCCCATGCCCGCCGAGGGCCGGAACATGCCCCCGCTTGCGCCGCGCCGATCCTCGATATTGCCCGACCGCTTGCGTCCCCGCCACTTCATGCGCTTTCCCCTTTTTCCATGCCTTTACCCCGGACTTTTACGCCCGAACCGGCGTCCCGCAAACGGGCACGAAGAACGAAAGGTTCCTCTCGCCGCTTGACGTGCCACTCCGGCAGCGCTCCAATCCCCGCCGGGAGGATACCGCGATGCACCGCACCGCCCCAAACGACCCCTTCGCCGGTACCAACCAGCCGCCCCTTCGCAAAACACTTCCTGTGTGGGACGGCGACCCGGCCCTGCGCGCTTTCGTCCCCGATGCGCCCCCTGTCCTGCTCGATTTCGCTGCCGCTCTGAACACGCCCGCTTCCCTCACCGATGGCCAGCGCCTTGCCACCGGTCCCGGCCCCCTGCTCGAACGCTTCGATACCGGAGGGCGGCGCATTGATACCGTCAGCTATCCCGAGGCCTATCACCGCTTTCTCGCTTCAGGGCTTGAGGCCGGCTATGCCGCCCTGCCCTGGTCTGGCCAAGTCCCCAACGGCCATACCGTCCACGCCGCCATGGTCTATCTGCAAACCCAGATCGAACCGGGCACGTGCTGCCCGATGACCATGACTTATGCCGCCATCCCGGTCCTGCGCCGCCACGCTGGCTTGAGCGCCACGCTGGCCACCCTTGCCACCACGCCCGCCTATGACCCCGCCGACATTCCCGTTTCGGGCAAACCCGCCGCCACCCTCGGCATGGCCATGACCGAAAAGCAGGGCGGCTCCGATCTGCGCGCCAACCGCACCGTCGCCGAACCCGCCGATGGTGCCTACCGTCTCACCGGCCACAAATGGTTCTGCTCCGCCCCCATGTCGGATGCGGTCCTGACGCTGGCGCAACTGCCCGAAGGCCTCACCTGCTTTGTCGTCCCTCGCCGACTCCCCAATGGCACTTTGAACGCCGTCCACCTGATGCGGCTCAAGAACAAGCTCGGCAACCGCGCCAACGCCTCGGCGGAGATCGAATATCACGGCGCTTACGCCGAAATCATCGGCAGCCCGGGAGACGGCGTCCGCGCCATCCTCGAAATGGTCCACCACACCCGCCTCGATACCGCCATCGCTCCCGCCGGGCTGATGCGCCGCGCGCTGGTCGAAGCGCTCGACTGGTGCCGCCAACGCAGCGTGTTCGGCACAAAGCTGGTCGACCAGCCCCTGATGCGCGCCGTTCTCGCGGACCTCACCCTTGAATGGCTCGGAGCCTTTGCGCTCTCCATGCACGTCGCGCGGGCCTTCGATAACGGCGAAACCGGGTTCGCCCGCCTTGCCGTAGCGCTCGCCAAGTACTGGAACAACAAGCGCTGCCCGGTCGTGACCGTCGAAGCCATGGAGGCGCTGGGCGGCATGGGCTATATCGAAGACACCCCCATGCCGTTTCTCTATCGCGAAGCCCCTCTCAACGCCATCTGGGAAGGGTCGGGCAATATCATCGCCCTCGACGTGCTCCGTACGCTCACCCGAGCGCCGGAAGCGGCAGAAGCCCTGTTGACCGAGTTGCGCTCGACCCGCGGCCTTGACCCCGCCTTCGACGCAGCGCTGGCCGATCTCGACACCGCGCTTGCCAGCCCGCTTGCCGAAGATCAGGCCCGCCGTCTCACCGAAACCATGGCGCTGCTGCTGCAGGCCAGCCTTTTGCTGCGGGGCGGCACCGGCGTCGCCGGAGACGCTTTCACCCGCACCCGCCTCGGCGGCGATTGGGGCCATACGCTGGGCACGCTTCCGCACGGTCTGGACACCGCCGCGATCCTCGCCCTGGCTCAATCCTGAGGCGCATCCAGCAGGCGGTTGAGATTATCGATGACGCTCAGGACGCTGTCGAGAGTCCGCCGCCGGTCCGCCGCGCTCCAGCCCTCGGTTGCCTCGTCGTTGATCCGGCGCACGGCCTCGGCCACCACGGCGACCTTTTCGCGCCCCTTAGGCGTTAACCCGATAAGCTGCTTGCGCCCGTCCAGCGGATCGCGTCGGCGCGCCAAGAGGCCGTCTCGTTCCATGCGCGTCAATGTTGCCGCCATGGTCGGCTGCTCGATGGCGGCTAATCGCGCCAATTGCGTCTGGGTCAGTTCCGCTCCCCTACCGAGCGCAAACAGCACCGGCACATAGGCGCTGGACAAATCGTGCGGACGAATCTCCCGGTCCATGGCCTGCGCGAACAAACGGGCCGCCCAGTTGACCAGATAGCCCTCGGAAGCTTCCCGTTGCATGACGATCCATAGCTTGCCAAATAAATTTCATAGCATACTATGTAATCATGGCCTCACCGACCGCACAAGGAGCATTCATGCGCCTCAAGAGCACCCTCGACCAGTATGGCGGCATGGCAATCGCCTTGCACTGGATCACCGCCCTGCTCATCGTTGCCCTGCTTGTCCTGGGCCTGAATGCCGAGGATGCCGAAACCGATGCGCTCCGGCGCAGCCTGCTCGTTCCCCACATTGTGCTCGGCCTGCTCGTCCTCGCCCTGACGCTTTTCCGCATCGGCTGGTGGGTGTTTGCCGATAAAAAGCCTGCGCCCCACGCCTCGATTCCCCCTCTGCAGAACCGCCTCGCCACCACCCTGCATGTCATTCTTTACGGAGTGATATTGGCCCTCGCCGCCAGCGGCATTGCCACCAATATCATGGGCGGTGTCGTCGATGCCCTGGCGTCAGGCGCGCCCATTCCCTCCCTCGACGATGTGCCCCCGCGCGCCGTCCATGGCATGCTGGCATGGACGTTCATGATGCTGCTGGTCTTCCATATCGGCGCTGCGCTCTACCACCAGTTCATCCGCCGCGATAACCTTCTCGCGCGCATGGGCATCGGCAGAAAGGCCGGTTAACCGGCGGCGCGTGAGCCCCCGCACCGCGACAAATTGGTCATCGGGCACGGCCAGGCAAAAGAATCCGCGCATAAGTGCTGGAAATCCCCCTAAGCTTGCTCTAAGGAGACCGCCTAGCCAACAGAATCCCAGCCCCTGTATCCCGCGCGACAGCCCGTCTGTCGCGTGCCCGATGTCGAGAATGAAAAAATGCCCAAACGCACAGACATAAAATCCATCCTCATCATCGGGGCTGGACCGATTATTATCGGCCAGGCCTGTGAATTCGACTATTCGGGGACCCAGGCCTGCAAGGCCCTGCGCGAAGAGGGCTACCGGATCATTCTGGTCAACTCCAATCCGGCGACCATCATGACCGACCCCGATGTCGCGGACGCCACCTATATGGAGCCGATCACCCCCGAGGTTGTCGCCAAGATCATCGAAAAAGAGCGCCCCGACGCGCTGCTGCCCACCATGGGCGGCCAGACCGCGCTCAACTGCGCGCTGTCGCTCAAGAAGATGGGTGTGCTCGACAAATACAATGTCGAAATGATCGGTGCCGATGCGGAAGCCATCGACAAGGCCGAGGACCGCGAACTGTTCCGCGCCGCCATGGAAAAGATCGGCCTCGAAACCCCGCGCTCGCGTCTGGCCCATTCGCTGCCCGAAGCGCTGGCCGCCCTCGATGAGATCGGCCTGCCCTGCATCATCCGCCCCTCCTTCACCCTTGGGGGCACCGGCGGCGGCATCGCGTATAACCGCGAAGAATATATCGACATCATCGAATCCGGTCTCGATGCCTCCCCCACCACCGAAGTCCTCGTCGAGGAAAGCGTTCTGGGGTGGAAGGAATACGAGATGGAAGTCGTTCGCGACAAGAACGACAACTGCATCATCGTCTGCTCGATCGAAAACATCGACCCCATGGGCGTGCACACCGGCGACTCGATCACCGTTGCCCCCGCCATCACCCTCACCGACAAGGAATACCAGATCATGCGCGATGCATCGATCGCGGTGTTGCGCGAAATCGGTGTGGAAACCGGCGGCTCCAACGTCCAGTTCGCCGTCAATCCGGCGGATGGCCGTCTGGTCGTCATCGAAATGAACCCGCGCGTATCGCGCTCCTCGGCGCTCGCCTCCAAGGCGACCGGGTTCCCCATTGCCAAGGTCGCAGCGCGTCTCGCCGTCGGCTACACCCTCGATGAGCTGGAAAACGACATCACCGGCGGTGCTACCCCGGCCTCGTTCGAACCCACCATCGACTATGTCGTCACCAAGATTCCGCGCTTTGCCTTTGAAAAGTTCCCCGGTGCCGACAATCGCCTGACCACCGCCATGAAGTCGGTGGGTGAGGCCATGGCCATCGGTCGGTCGTTCCCCGAATCCCTGCAAAAGGCGCTGCGCAGCCTGGAGACCGGCCTGACCGGTCTCAACGAGATCGGCATCCCCGGTCTGGGCGAGGGTGATGACAAGAACGCGGTGCGCGCTGCTCTGGGCACACCCACTCCCGATCGCCTGCTGCTGGTCGCCGAAGCCATGCGGCTTGGCTATGACCACCAGATGATCCACGAGGCCTGCCGCATCGATCCGTGGTTCCTCGAACAGCTCCAGGCCATCGTCGATACCGAAGCCAAAGTCCGCGAGCACGGCCTGCCGGAAACCGCCGGTGCGCTGCGCAATCTCAAATCCATGGGCTTTTCCGATGCGCGTCTTGCCGAATTGACCGGCAAGACCGCCCGCGAAGTGATGGCCCATCGCCACGCGCTCGACGTGCGTCCGGTCTATAAGCGCATCGACACCTGCGCCGCTGAATTCGCTTCACCCACCGCCTATATGTATTCGACCTATGAGGCCCCGTTCGCCGGCAAGCCTGCCGACGAATCCCAGCCCACCGACAAGAAAAAGGTCGTCATCCTGGGCGGCGGCCCGAACCGGATCGGTCAGGGCATCGAGTTCGACTATTGCTGCTGCCATGCCGCCTTCGCGCTGTCGGATGCGGGCTATGAAACCATCATGGTCAACTGCAATCCCGAGACGGTCTCCACCGACTACGACACCTCCGATCGCCTCTATTTCGAGCCGCTCACCGAGGAAGACGTGCTGGAAATCCTCACCACCGAACAGCAGAACGGCACGCTCCATGGCGTCATCGTCCAGTTCGGTGGCCAGACCCCGCTCAAGCTGGCCAATGCCCTCGAACGTGCTGGTATCCCGATCCTGGGCACCCAGCCCGACAAGATCGATCTGGCCGAAGACCGTGACCTGTTCCAGAAGCTGCTGACCAGGCTTGACCTGACCCAGCCGCGCAACGGCATCGCCTACAGCCTCGAACAGTCGCGCATCATCGCCGAAGGTCTGGGCTATCCGCTGGTCATCCGTCCGTCCAACGTGCTGGGCGGCCGCGCCATGATCATCTGCCAGTCGGCGGAAGATTTCGAGCGCTACGTCCAGTCGACGCTGACCGAACTGGTCCCGCCCGACATCCGGCACAAATACCCCAACGACAAGACCGGCCAGATCAACTCGGTCCTCGCCTCCAACCCGCTGCTGTTCGACAGCTATCTGGCGGGCGCGGTCGAAATCGACGTTGACTGCCTGTGCGATGGCGAGGACGTGTTCGTCGCCGGCATCATGGAGCACATCGAAGAAGCGGGCATTCACTCCGGTGACAGTGCCTGTTCGCTCCCCCCGCATTCGCTCAGCCCCGAGGTCATCGCCGAGCTCAAGCGCCAGTCCGCCGAAATGGCCCGCGCGCTCAATGTCGGCGGCCTGATGAACGTGCAGTTCGCCCTCAAGGACGGCACGCTCTACGTGCTCGAAGTGAACCCCCGCGCCTCGCGTACGGTCCCCTTCGTCGCCAAGGTTGTCGGTGTACCCGTCGCCAAGATCGCGGCCCGCATCATGGCTGGTGAAAAGCTCGCGAGCTTCGATCTCAAGGAGCGCCAGATCGACCATATCGGCATCAAGGAAGCCGTGTTCCCCTTCGCCCGCTTCCCCGGCGTCGATACGGTCCTGGGCCCGGAAATGAAGTCGACCGGCGAGGTCATCGGCCTCGACACCGATTTCGCCATCGCGTTCGCCAAGAGCCAGCTCGGAGCGGGCTCGAAAGTGCCGATGGACGGAACCGTGTTCGTCTCCGTTCGCGATGACGACAAGGCTGGCATTGTCGAAGCGGTGCGCAATCTGGCCAATATCGGCTTCAAAGTGATCGCCACCGGCGGCACCCAGCGCTACCTCGCCGAACAGGGCATCGAGTGCACCAAGATCAACAAGGTGCTCGAAGGCCGTCCGCACATCGTCGATGCCATCAAGAACGGCGGCGTGCATCTGGTCATCAACACGACAGATGGGGCGAAGGCCGTTTCCGACAGCCGCGACATCCGCCGTGCGGCGCTCTTGTCCAAGGTGCCCTATTACACCACTGTCCCCGGTGCGGTCGCCGCCGTCGAAGGCATTCTCGCCTATCGCGACGGCAGCCTGGCTGTCCGCCCGCTGCAAGACTATTTCGCAGCCTGACGTCAAAACTTGAAAAATCAGGCCGAGCAGCTATCTTACCGGAGTGGAGACCGGGCTTTCACCCGGCCTCCCCTTTCTAGATTATGAATAGGACCCGGATCCGAACTCGCCAGCTCGTCCGGGTCTTTTTCATGTCTAGAGTGATGATCGGGAATCCCCACATAATCATCACCTCCGTTAGACGGCGAGGCTTTCGCCACAGCCGGGAGAGCCCATCCCTCCCGGTCGCGCCCGCTGGCAAGGCGCTGCTGCTTCCGCCGTCGATCCGGATCGAACGACAATCCGGCGCCAATTGCAAACCGCTCACGGCCTCGGTCGCTTGAGCCAAAACGTTCGCCCTGCTCTATTGACGCTCGCCTGCGAGCGCATATACTTCGCACCATGTTCATGACATCCACGACATTCGCAGTCTTCCTGAGCGCTTGATCGCTTGGAAGTTTTGCTGGGCTCCCCGCCCTCCCGCCGCGTCCGACGCGGCGTTGCGAATTCATGGACATTTCAATGCCTGAGACATTCAACGCGCTCACCGCAGCGCAGATCAAATCCTTCATCGCCGATGGCTTCGTGCGTATCGATGAGGCCTTTCCTCCTGCCCTTGCCGAACAGGGCCGCGCCATCCTCTGGCGCGAAACCGGCTGCGATCCGAATGCCCCCTCGACCTGGACGCAGCCCGTCATCCGCCTCGGCGGCTACCACGATGCGCCGTTCCGCGACGCTGCCAACACGTCGCGCCTGCATTCCGCCTATGATCAGCTGGTGGGCGCAGGTCGCTGGATCGCGCCACAGGGGCTCGGAACCTTCCCGGTCCGCTTCCCGTCGCCCGATGATCCCGGCGACGCGGGCTGGCATATCGATGTCAGCTTCAGCCTGCCCGAGGACGACCCCAACTACTTCCTCGCCTGGCGCGCCAACGTCAAAAGCACGGGCCGTTCGCTTTTGATGCTGTTTCTGTTTTCCGACGTTGGTCCCGACGACGCCCCCACCCGCATCCGAAAGGGCTCGCATGCCGCGATCGCCCGGCAATTGCTGCCCCACGGCGAACGTGGATTGACGCTCGGTCAGCTGGCTGCGGATGATTTCGCGTCAACAGCGGAGTGCGAGGAAGTGCTGGCCACCGGTCCGGCGGGCACAGTCTATCTGTGCCACCCGTTCCTCGTCCATGCGGCCCAGCCCCATCGCGGCACCGCGCCACGTTTCATGGCCCAGCCGCCCCTGCTCCCGGCCTATGATTTCGATCCAAACCTGCCCCCTTCGCCGGTCCAGATCGCCATTCGTCAGGCCTGCGGCTTACACTTCTAGGATGCGAGCTCTGCCGGAGCGTCCATCGCTCCGGCCACCGGCTTGCGGGCGACAAACAGCAGGCCCTCGATCGGCTGCCCGCGATCCATGCGGATCGTCTGCTCCACAATCTCGATGATCTCGAACCCCTGCGCGGTCAGTTCCCGCGCCGTCGCCGCCCCATTATGCGCATAGCGCAGCGAGGGTTGCAGCACCTGCGCTTCCGGCCCCTGATGCCGCTCCACAGAGAACGCCAGCACCCCACCCGCCCGCAAGGCCCGATAGATCGCCGCGAAGATCGGCGGCAGCGCCGCGCAGTAGATGAACACATCCGCCGCCGTCACGAGGTCCAGCGCGCCATGGCTTTGCGCAAGCGTATCCAGCAGATCGCCCTGCTCGGCCACTTCGTAAATGCCCTTGCGCCGCACCTCGGCCACCATGGCCGCCGACAGGTCGACCCCGGCCAGATGCCCCACATGTTCGCGCAGGCGCGCCCCCATCAGGCCGGTGCCGCACCCCAGATCGACCGCCCGCGCAAAGCCAGCGATCTCCAACCGCCCCATCGTGCCAAGGATCAGCGCCGCCAACCTGTCCGGCACGGCATAATCGAGCTTTTTCAGCAGCGATTGTTCGAAATGATCGGCATAATGGTCGAACAGCGCCCCGACATAGGCCGCGTGGATCGCGGGCGCGACATCCCCTTGCCCATACGCGGCAAGATGGGTCTGCGCCCCAAGCGTTCCGCCCGGATCGAGCTCCGCCGCTGTCCGCCAGGCCGCAATCGCCTGCGCCTCCGTCCCGGCCCGCTCATGATATTCAGCAACGCGCATCCATCCGGCAGCCCAGCGCGGAGCCCCCGCCAGCGCCTGCTCCATCACATCGGCTGCGGCGACAAAATCACCCACCTCCGCCAGCATCTGGGCATATTGCGTGCGGCGATCCACGATCAGATCGCCAGAAGACAGGAATTTTGCGGACACTCGCTGCGCAATCCGGGTTTATTTCATTTCAGCCGGTGCGCGAAATGCGCCTTCCCGCGCCAAAAATCAATAATTTTGCCTATGCGGCAGCGAAAAATCTCTCCGCCGCCGCCAGCGCCGCATCGACACCGTCATCGCCCACATCCTTGTGGGTCACCCAGCGCTGCTGGCCGTAGCGCCCGCCCACCCCGATACCCGCGTCCGCCAAATGCGTTGCAAACGCTTGTGCAATTTCCGGATCGGCCCGCATGAAAAAGATGTTGGTCTGCGGCAGCCCCACGCTCAGCCTTTCGTGCTGGGCCAGTCCCTCTGCCAGCCGCCGCGCCCGCCGGTGATCCTCGGCCAGCCGCTCGACATTGTGCTCCAGCGCATAAAGCCCCGCCGCCGCCAGAATGCCCGCCTGGCGCATCCCGCCCCCCAGCATCTTGCGCAACCGCCGCGCCTTGCCGATCAGTTCAGCGCTTCCCACAAGCACCGAGCCCACCGGCGCGCCCAGCCCTTTGGACAGGCACACAGAGATGCTATCGAACCCTTGCGTCAGGTCCCGCGCTTTCCGGTTGGAGGCCACCGCCGCGTTGAAGATCCGCGCACCATCGAGATGGGTGGCAAGCCCGTGACGCCTGGCCAGCGCCAGCGCTTCGTCCACATAGGCTTGAGGCAGCACCTTACCGCCAATGGTGTTTTCCAGCGCCAACAGGCGTGTCCGCGCGAAATGGATATCGTCGAGCTTGATCGCCGCCTCAACCTTGTCCAGCGGCAGGCTGCCATCAGTGGCGTTTTCAATCGGCTGTGGCTGGATCGAAGCCAGCACGGCTGCGCCACCCGCCTCATAGCGGTAGCAATGGGCATCCTGCCCCGCGATAAATTCATCGCCCCGCTCGCAATGGCTCATCAGCGCTACAAGATTGGACTGAGTGCCCGAAGGCAGAAACAGCCCCTCCGTCTTGCCGGTCAGTTCCGCCAAACGGGCTTCCAGCGCCGCGACCGTCTCGTCCTCGCCATAGACATCGTCGCCCACCGCCGCCTCGGCCATCGCTGTCCGCATCGCTGCATCGGGGCGCGTCACTGTATCGGATCGAAAATCATGAATGATGCGGGTCATGGTGGGGTCTCTTGGGCGGCTGTTGGGTTTGTCCTGCCTGCTTAACGCGTTGTCGCGGCTTCGCCAACTGGCAAGCTTGCTGGTCTCGCCTTGTGGGACTTTCCGGCAATACTATAGTTTTTCAGCGCAGCCCTGTGCATAAGGTCTGCAATACTGACATTTCAGCAACGCCGCCGGGCGCTCGCATCCTCGTTATTACAGAACGGCAGATTAACCCTTTTCAGGGTACGGGTAATTCATAAGCTCTTGAATATTTCCCGCTTTTCTTCTAAACAATCATGATCGAAATTGCGGCCGACCGAGCTATCCGTGCGTTATTTCGCGCCTGCTGACGTCCTGAACCAAGACTTCGATATTCAGAGGCTTCGGCCTCTGGCCAGCGTGTGACCGGGGAGGGTTTTCGGATTTATCCATCCGGCTGCACGATCTAACAGGGACTGGGAGCGCGATACCCACACCAGACGGTATCCTCTCCCGAACGCACGACGCGAAAGGACACGCCATGGCAACCGGCATTGTCAAATGGTTCAACACCCAGAAGGGGTACGGCTTCATTCAGCCTGATGAGGGCGGGGCGGACGTTTTCGTCCACATCTCGGCCGTGCAGAACTCCGGCATGACCGGACTCGATGAGGGCCAGAAGATTTCCTATGAAATCGTCAAGGACAAACGCACCGGGAAATCGGCTGCCGGCAACCTCGTTGCCGCTGACTGATCCGAACAAGGCCAACTGAGCATTCGCCCGGCTCACAGGCCGGGTCGCTGCAAACAGGGCGCGGACCGCACCAGCGGTTTGCGCCTTTTTATTTTGCTGTTTCCCCCACCGGCGGGGGCTTGCGGAACCGAAAACAAGTCCCATATTCCGGTTGCCTTCCCACAGGCTCCCGCCCGGCTTCGTTTGTTCTTGACCGGACGAACAAGGACGGGCAACCTCGTGGAGTTAGTTTCCCCGAAAGCGTAAATCGAGACCGCTGATTGAGGTCAGCGCGGTCTCCGGTTTGCGCTTAATGCACATCTGTTTTTCGTAAAGGAGGGATTGGAATATGGAAAAGATCCCCATGACCGTGGCAGGACAGGCCGCACTGATCGACGAGTTGCAGCGCCGCACCAGCGAGGATCGCCGCACCATCATCGATGCCATCTCCGAAGCGCGCGCCCATGGCGACCTTTCGGAGAATGCCGAATATCACGCCGCCAAGGAGCAGCAGAGCCTCAATGAAGGCCGCATCATGGAACTCGAATCGATGCTGGCCATGGCCGAAGTCATCGACGTGTCCAAGATCTCCGGCGATACCGTCAAATTCGGCGCGACCGTAACCATCGTCGATGAGGACACCGACGAGGAAAAGACCTATCAGCTGGTGGGCGATCCCGAGGCCGACGCGTCGGCGGGCCGCATCTCCATCTCCTCGCCCATCGCCCGCGCCCTCATCGGCAAGGCGGTCGGCGATTCGGTCGAGGTGGCTGCCCCCGGCGGCGCGCGCGGCTATGAAATCCTGAAAATCGTCTTCATCTGACCCCTCCCGGCGGGCGCGGAGCCCAATTCTTCGCCCGCCCTCTCCCCCCTGGCGCCATTTGGCTGCGACCTTTCCGGCTTTTCCCCCGGTCCTGTGTCGTCCGTGCTTGTAACGGGGCAAAGCCGTGCCATATTTGTCGCCAGACAAAGTGATCGGCACGATATCATGCACGCCAAGACCATCATCATCGGCTCGGGCCCGGCTGGCTACACCGCCGCCATCTACGCGGCGCGCGCCATGCTCGAACCCCTCATCATCACCGGCATGGAACCGGGTGGCCAGCTCACCATCACCACCGATGTGGAGAACTATCCCGGCTTTGCCGATCCCATCCAGGGTCCCTGGCTGATGGAGCAGATGCGGGCCCAGGCCGAAAACATGGGCGCAAAGATCGAAAACGATCTCATTTCCAATGTTGATTTCACCTCCCGCCCCTTCCGGCTCACCGGCGACAGCGGCACCGTTTACACCGCCGACAGCGTCATCATCGCCACCGGCGCCCAGGCCAAATGGCTTGGCCTGCCCAGCGAGGAAAAGTTCAAGGGGTTTGGCGTCTCGGCCTGCGCCACCTGTGACGGGTTCTTCTACCGTGAAAAGACCGTTCTGGTGGTTGGCGGCGGCAACACCGCCGTGGAGGAAGCGCTGTTCCTCACCAATTTCGCCAGCAAGGTGATCCTCGTTCATCGCCGCGACCAGCTCACCGCCGAAAAGGTCATGCAGCACCGTCTGTTCAAGCACCCCAAGATCGAAGTGCGCTGGAACACCGTGCTCGACGAGGTCGAGGGCGCGGAGATGCCCCGGTCCGTGCGCGGTGCTGTTTTGCGCGATGTCGTCACCGGCGAGACCTCGACGCTCGACGTTGACGGTATTTTCGTCGCCATCGGTCATGCTCCGGCCACGGATATCTTCAAAGGTAAGCTCGAAATGCGCCATGGCGGTTATATCGTCACCGCGCCTGACAGCACGGCCACATCCATACCCGGCGTGTTTGCCGCCGGGGACGTGACCGACGACGTCTATCGCCAGGCGGTTACCGCCGCCGGCATGGGCTGCATGGCCGCGCTCGAAGCCGAGCGCTATCTTGCGGTCCACGATCTGGCCGAAGCCGCCGAATAACAGGCGCACGGCATATCTGGTTTGGCCGGCCCCGGACGATCCGAGGCCGGCAGTTTAAAAGAGGGGACACGGGCGGATGCTCGATTGGGACAAGCTGCGCATCTTCCATGTCGCCGCCGAGTCGGGCAGCTTCACCCATTCCGCCGAAAAGCTTGGAATGTCCCAGTCCGCGGTGTCGCGGCAGATTTCCGCGCTTGAGGACGATCTGGGGCTAAAGCTGTTCATCCGCCACGCGCGCGGACTGGTCCTCACCGAGGCCGGCGAACAGCTGTTCCGCACAGCCCATCGCATGGCGTGGGAGCTGCAATCGGTCCGCGCCCAGATGACGGAAAGCCAGGACGTGCCCACCGGTCCGCTGGTCGTCACCACCACCGTGGGATTCGGCTCCACCTGGCTCACCAAGCGCATTCACGAATTCGTGACGCTCTATCCGACCATCCAGCTCGACATCAAGCTCAACGACGCCGAGCTCGATCTCGCCATGCGCGAGGCGGACGTTGCCATTCGGCTGCACCGCCCCAACCAGTCCGAGATGATCCAGCGCAAGCTGTTCACCGTGCATTTCCATCTCTATGCGGCTGAAAGCTATCTGGAAGAATTCGGCACGCCCGAATCCATCGAGGACCTCGACGCCCACAAGATCATCACCTTTGGCGAGCCGTCCCCGTCCTATCTCGGCGACGTCAACTATCTCGAACGCATCGGGCGCCCGGACAACTCCCTCCGCACCGCCACCCTCAAGGTCAATGCCATCTACGGCATGATGCAGGCCTGCCGTCAGGGAATCGGTATTGCCATGCTTCCCGAGTACATCACCGAGGAAGAACCGAATCTGCGCAAGATTCTCACCGACACCGACCTGCCGGCGTTCGACACCTATTTCGTCTATCCCCCGGCCCTCAAAAGCTCCAAGCGAGTCGGCGTGTTCCGGGATTTCCTCGTCGACAAGGCCCGGGACTGGCAGTTCTGAGCCGCACAAATCGCCGTTCCAGGCCGAAATCTGCCGCCCTGGAACAAATACCCATTAAGTTTCAATATCTTACCATCCGCACCCAAGCCATGCATTTCGCGCATGGCTGACATGTCATCTTCGCGCTTGCCGCCCCTGATCTTAATCTCTACTTAACCGGCAGACATTGCGCGCTTTTCCTCCTCCCTTTGGGCGCGTTTGATGTTCCCTCCTACGAGAGGTTGCCTCTCGTCCTTGGGCCCCGCTCTCCCCTCGAGCGGGGCTTCTTTTTTGCCCGGACCTCCAAAACGTTTTGACTCCCGGAAACCCGTGCCTTGCATTTTTTGCATGGCTGGCATGTCATTAGACGACTGTACAAGTCGTGATTAAGAATACATATAAGCACTGTCACTGACGCGGCGCGCTTTTCTCCTCCTCCCAAAGCCCCCCGCATCGTGACACCTAGAGCGGGAAAGGTTCTCCTCCTCCCTCCTTGACCGCTCCTAGAGGCCGTAATTCGACTCCTCCTCCCTTCGAATGCGGCCGAAGGTTCCTAAGAGGCTCCGCCATCCTCCCTGGCGGGGCCTCTTTCCTTTTGTGCTCCCCGCTTCAGTCAGCCCGGTGCGCAAACACCTTCCATCTTCTTGCATGGCTCGTATGCGGTCTTGCGCATTGCGCGAGGGAACCCTCCGCCCCATATTGGCGTTGTCGAGTGCAGCGATGCTCCGCCTCCTCCTCCCTGCGGTAGCGTCGCTTTCGACCCCGAGCGAATGATGTTCCTCCTCCCTCATCCTTCGCTCACCCGATCCCGGCTGTTTCCTCCTCCTCCCTCGGCCCGGATCGAAACTGGAAGATTAGGGTTCTACCCTCGATCATTGGCTCCATCCTCGGATGGAGCCTTTTTCTTTGCCTAAACGATGCCCGCGCAGAACGCCTCGATCCGGTCCATGGCCCGCTCCAGGTCGCTGTCTGAAGCCGCATACGAAATGCGGAAATGGCCGGGCAGCCCGAACGCGGTGCCATGCACCAGCGCCACGCCGTTTTCCTCCAGCAGCCCCATGACGAAGTCCTCGTCGGTCGCGATCTTGCGTCCACCAGCGCTGGTTCCGCCCAACAGTGCCGCGCAGGAGGGGAACGCATAGAACGCCCCTTCCGGCACGAGGCACTCCAGCCCCTTGCAGCCCCGCAGCCGCGCCACGACATAGTCGCGCCGCTTCTGGAACACGTCGCGCCACTCCAGCAGGAACGCCTGCGGCCCGTTGAGCGCTTCCACTGCCGCCCATTGCGAGATCGATGTTGGATTGGTCGTCGATTGCCCCTGCAATTTCAGCATCGCCGCGAGGATTTCGCGTGGGCCGGTGCAATAGCCGATCCGCCACCCGGTCATCGCATGCGATTTCGACACCCCGTTCATGGTCAGCGTCCGCGCCAGCAGCCTGGGCTCGACCTCGGCGATCGTCGCAAAGCTGCGCCCGTCATAGACCAGCACCTCGTAGATATCGTCGGTGAGGATATAGACGTGCGGATGCCGCAGCAGCACCTCGGCCAGCCCCTTGAGCTCGTCTGCCGTATAGGCCGCGCCCGAGGGATTGGACGGCGTATTGAGCAGCAGCCATTTGGTGCGCGGCGAGATCGCGGCTTCCAGCGTCTCCGGCGTCAGCTTGAACCCGGTCGCCTGGCTCGCCTCGGCAAACACCGGCTCCGCCCCTGCCAGTCGCACGATTTCGGGATAGCTCACCCAATAGGGCAGCGGCACCACCACCTCGTCGCCCGGGTTGAGCGTCGCCATCAGGGCGTTGAAGATGATCTGCTTGCCGCCCGACGAGACGAAGCAATCCTGTGCCGTCACATCCAGCCCGTTGTCGCGCCGGAATTTTGCCGCCACTGCTTCCTTGAGCTCGGCAATGCCATCGACATTGGTATAGCGCGTTTCTCCGCGCTCTATGGCGGCGATCGCCGCTTTGCGCACGTGTTCGGGCGTATCAAAATCGGGTTCGCCCGCCGAAAGCGCGATGATGTCTGCGCCTGCCTGGGCCATTTGCCGGGCCCGCTGGGTGATCCCAACGGTCGCCGAGGGTTGTACGCGCGAAAGGGCGTCCGAGAGCAGTCCCATTATATCCTCATGTCGGGCTGGTAAGAGAGCGTTGGCAACCTATCGCTTCCGCGCCCGCCGGATCAATCGGCAAAACGGCCCGCTGCGCTGCCCCTTGCGCGTTGCCCGCTCTCAAGGCAAGCTGGGCATTCCCGATGAGGAGGTGACCCAATGTTTGTAGAAACAATTCTGGCCGCCAAGGGCAATTCCGTCGTCACGATTTCCCCGGACACCGCAATTGGCGACCTCATCACCCAACTGGCGCAGCACAATATCGGCGCCGTGGTCGTGGTCGAAGACGGCACTGTGGTCGGCATCATTTCCGAACGCGACATCGTCCGCCATCTTGCCGGCAGCGCCGAAGGCTTTCGGGCCCGGCCCGTATCCTCGCTCATGACCCGCGCGCCCAAGACCTGCTGCCTCGCCGATACGGTCGATGCCGCCATGGATCGGATGACGCGCGGACATTTCCGCCATCTGCCGGTCGTCGAGAACGGCGTGCTGGTCGGCATCATTTCCATTGGTGACGTGGTCAAGCGCAAGATCGAGGATGCCGAGCAGGAAGCCGGAGCGCTGCGCGACTATATCGCGAGCTGACCCGCGCTGCGCGCTTGCCCGATAGGGCCGGACCGGCTACCACCCGCTAAAGCGTTTCGGATGCGAACCATGAGGCTCGCACACGCACAACGCGACGTATTCCATGATTTGGAGCCTTTGCGATCACCCGCATCGCAAGCATGCTCCGCGTTAACCTCGGTCCGGTCCCATCATGTCGCGTCCGCTTGCCCTTGCCTGCCTGCTATTGGCCACCGCCATCTGGGGCTTTGCCTTCATCGCCCAGAAGACCGCCATGGACGTCATGGGCCCGCTCACCTTCACCGGGTCGCGTTTCCTTCTGGGCGGGCTGCTGGTCCTGCCCTTCGCCCTGCGGGAGAACCGCCGCAGTCCGATATCGCTCACCCGGCGTCACTGGGCGCTGATTGCGTTCCTGAGCGTCAATTTCTTCATGGGCGCCATCCTGCAGCAATATGGCCTGATGTTCACCACCGTGACCAATTCGGGCTTTCTCACCGGCCTTTACGTGCTGTTTGTGCCTGTCATATTGCTGCTTGTCTTCCGCGAGCCACCCCACCGGGTCGTCTGGCTCGGCGTTCCCATGGCGCTGATCGGCCTGTTTTTGCTCAACGGCGCACGGCTCGATCAGCTCAACACCGGTGACGGTCTCGTCATCGCCAGCGCAGTTTTCTGGGCCCTGCACGTATTGCTGGTTGGAACCCTTGTCGCCCAGACCCGCCGCCCCATCTTCATTTCCGCCATCAGCTTCCTGGTTGCGGGTGCCTTGGGCAGCCTCGGCGCCTTCACCTTCGAAACCCCCACCCTCGCGGCCATGTCCGCCGGATGGATCGAAATTCTTTATGCCGGCATGCTGTCCACCGCCGTCGGCTTCACCCTGCAAGCCATTGGCCAGCAGCATGTCCCGCCCGCCAACGCCGCGATCATCTTGTCCACCGAAAGCCTGTTCGCGGCACTGGGCGGCGCACTCATTCTGGGCGAGCGGCTGGAAACCATAGGCTACGCGGGCGTGGTGCTGATCTTTGCCGCCGTGCTGCTCACGGAATTGCTTCCGACCCTGCGCCGCAGCCGCCCGGCCTGACCCTAATCCACCCGCGTCAGGCGGATGTCCTCGCAGAACACGAACAGCACACACGCGCGCAATTGCATGGTGTTGTCATCAGTCTGGGTCACGGTGCCGCCGATATTGAAGCCTTCCAGCGTCACGGTCCCACTCCAATGGCCGAGCCGCGTCTGCCGCGCGTCCTTGAACATATAGGTGTTGAGATATTTGACGTTGCGGGCGTCCTTCTTGTCTTCCTGAATCCAGGTCAGCATCGCGCACAGCCGGTCGCCATTCGCCCCGCAATAGGAAAATTCATACAGCGATTCCTTGTTGTCCGGCTCCCACACCCCCAACGGGTTGAGCTGCTGGGCCAGCGCCGGCCCCGACAGGAGGATCGCCAGCACCAACAGCACCGGTCGGAAAAACACAGCAATAGTTCGCGCCATCGCGGCACTCCGCAAAATCGTCTTGAAATAAGCATTCAGTCTGCCCGCCAGCAACTGAACGGGTCATGAACCGCGTCATAAGACCGACATGCGACAACACTATGGTCGCCTCGCACACCGGCGCCCCGTCTTTTCCTGTGGATGACCGTCCGCCGCGCTCTGCCAGCGCCCTGCTTGCAGGCTACAACTCCGTCCAGCGCTAGATCTGTCCGGAGCCACCGTGGCCAAGCTCTATTTCTGTTACGCCGCCATGAATGCCGGCAAATCGACCCTTTTGTTGCAGGCATCCTATAACTACCGCGAACGCGGCATGGCGACGCTGCTGTTCACCGCCGCCCTCGATGACCGGGCAGGCACCGGGGTCATCGCCTCGCGGATCGGTGTATCCTGCGATGCACAACTGTTCACCGCCACCGACGACCTCTATGCCGTCATCGCCGCCGCCCATGCACAAACCCCGTTCAGTTGCGTATTCTTTGATGAAGCGCAGTTCCTCACCGCCCGGCAGGTGTGGCAACTGGCCCGCGTCGCCGACCGGCTCGATGTCCCCGTGATGTGCTATGGCCTGCGCACCGATTTTCAAGGCAAACTGTTTCCCGGCTCTGCGGAACTGCTCGCCATTGCCGATACCCTGCGCGAAGTGCGCACCATCTGCCATTGCGGCGCCAAGGCCACCATGGTGGTGCGCCACGGCCCGGACGGACGCCCGATTCTCGAAGGCGATCAGGTCGACATTGGCGGAAACGACAAATATATTTCACTTTGCCGCCGCCACTGGGAAGAAACCGTGGGCCGCTGGACGGAGACAGACAATTGACCACCCAATCCAATGAACCCCGCGGCGCGCTGACCATCCGCACCCTTGCCATGCCCGCGGACACCAATCCCGCCGGTGATATTTTCGGGGGCTGGCTGATGAGCCAGATGGACCTTGCCGGGGCCATTGCCGCCGTTGAGCACGCTGGCGGGCGCGTCGCCACCGTCGCCGTCGAGGCCATGAGCTTCATCGCCCCGGTCCGGGTTGGCGACGTCCTGTGCGTTTACACCTGGGTTGAACGCATCGGCACCACCTCGATCAGGATCGGCATGGAGGCCTGGGCCAAATCCAGATCGTCGTCGGCCCGCACCAAGGTCACCGAGGGCCATTTCATCTACGTCGCCCTCGACGACCAGGGCCGCAAACGCACCATCGGCGCCGTCACGGCCTGAGTTTTTCTCCCCTTCGGACTCTTACCGATGGCGGCCTGAACTCACCCGTTCAGGCCCCGTTCAACTGTGCTCCCTTATCCCTTGCTGCCATTGCTGCGGCGAGCGCCATTGGTGTTTCCGATGGAACCAAAACCCCGCTCAACAGATTTTTGCCGTAAATGACACTTCTCTCGAAGGGAGAGCGACATGAGATTTTTTAAGCTCGCGGCCTCCGCCGCCCTTGCGGTTGCAGGCTTGTTTGCCGCCGTGTCCGGTGCTTTTGCCTATGATGCCGCCGCCACTTCGGCGCTCAATGTGCGCACCGGCCCGGGCACCAATTACCGGGTCGTCGCCGCGCTGTCGCCCAACCAGATCGTTCAGGTCGGGCAGTGCAACAGCGCCAACACCTGGTGCGAAGTGACCGCCAACAACATTCGCGGCTGGGCCTCTGCCCGCTATCTGCGCCCGATCGGCCCCACCACCCCGTCGCGCCCCGGCCCCAATAGCGGCCCCGATGTCGGCTTTTCCATCAACACCCCCAATTTCAACCTCTCCATCGGCCAGGGCCGCCCCGGTGTACGCCCCGTTCCCCGCGGCCAGGTCTGCTTTTATGAAGACTACAACTACAATGGTCGCAGCTTCTGCGCCTCGGGCGATGAGAACCAGCGCTATATCGGCAATTTCTGGAACGACCGCATCCATTCAGCCCGCGTCGAAGGCAATGTCTCGGCCACCGTTTGCACCGGTTCCAATTTCACCGGTCGCTGCGCCGTGATCGACCGTTCGGTCCGCAATCTGGGAATGCTGTCGGGCGAGATTTCGTCCTTCTATCTCGGCGGCCGCTGATCGGCCTCCACCCCTCAGATCGCTATTGATATTGGCCCGCCCTCACCCGGCGGGCCTTTTTTTGTGGTAAATCAAATATTAAACCTGTGCATTGGCGTAAAATAGCTGCCTTGGCCATATTGACGCACAATCGCCCCTGCCCCCGTTTCGCCCGATTCGGTTCAAAGTCTGGTCACAACTAAGTGTAGAACCCGACCCGTCGCCAATCATCACGGGTCAGGACCGTATGCCAATTCTCAAATCAACTGTGCTCAGCGCAGCCCTTCTCCTTGGAGCTTTCCCCCTCGCCACATCCAGCCCCATCGCGCAGGATACCATTGCCGTCGTACAGACCCTGTCCGGCACTGCCTCCTGGTATGGCGGTAAGTTCCACGGCCGCAAAACCGCCAATGGCGAGACTTACAACCAGCATGCCCTCACAGCGGCCCACCGCCACCTGCCCTTCGGCACCGAGGTCGTGGTCACCAACCAGAACAATGGCCGCAGTGTCGTTGTCCGCATCAATGACCGGGGACCGTTCACCGGCGGTCGCATCATCGACCTGTCCCGTCAGGCCGCCTCTCAGATCGGCATGATCAATTCGGGCACTGCAAAGGTCACCGTCGAAGTCATCGGCTAAACCACTTCCAACGCGTGAAAAAGGCGTCTCCGGTCCATCCGGGGACGCCTTTTTTTGTGCCCGTCATTCACAGGAGGTACACCGCCCGCAACTGAAAATTTACCGTCAATTTGAGTTTCCGGCACAACCTTGCGTTAACCGCGCATACTCGGCCTGTCACCCGCGAAAACCCCTCCTGACGGGGCTTGCGGCGACAAAACGGCAGTAATGCCGTCGGCGTTGTGCGGATTGTTTGGCGACAGTCGCACACGCCGGTTTGGGGGCACCATGAGGCGGGTCCGGAGCGGGTCCGCCGGCAGCAAAAGAGGTGTGCCATGTCTGAAAGGCTGACGACGCAGAAGTTCGTTTCCATGACGGTAGCGGTGGTGACCGGTGCCGTCCTGTGCGGATTGTTCACCATGGTCCTGTTCGTCACCGGCGCCCTCGCCGCCTGACGCGCCGTGTAACCAGCCACTAGAGCGTTTCCAGAACAGGTGGATACCACCTGTTCGGTTCGGAATCGCGACATAACAAGGACTTAGGGCACCTGATCTGATTCAATCAGATCAGGAATTGCACTAAAAAACCCGCGCAGCGGACTGCGCGGGCTTCACTGTTCTTCAGTCGCTCAGAACTCGGACCAGTCGTCCGCGATCGCCGCACCGCCATCCGACAGATACACCCGCTGTGCCATCGCCACCGTGCGCGCCCGCGGTTCTATCGCCGTCCGCGCTTCGGTATTTTGCCCGGCGTCGATCGTGAAAATATCCACGATGGTGTCGAGCGCCGTCGCCTGCGCTTCGGTCTGTTCGATGGCCGCATTGGTCTCCTCGACCAGCGCCGCGTTGTGCTGGGTCATCTCATCCATTTGCTGGATGGCTCCGCGCACTTCCCCGATCGCCGTCGATTGCTCGCGGTTGGCCTGCGAAATGCCCCGCATCAACTCGCTGTTCTCGCGCACCGCCGCCAGAATGTCGGTCAGCTTGGCGGCGGCTTCGGCCACCAGCCGCGATCCGCCCCCCACTTCGCTCGAACTCTGCTCGATCAGCGCCTTGACCTCCGAGGACGCCTCCGCCGCGCTCTGGGCCAGCCGCCGCACTTCCACCGCGACCACGGCGAACCCCTTGCCGGCCTCCCCGGCCCGCGCTGCTTCCACCGAAGCGTTGAGCGCCAGCAGGTTGGTCTGGAACGCGATATCGTCGATCATCCCGATGATATTGGAGATCTTGTCCGAAGAGCTGGTGATCCGCGCCATGGCGCTGGTCGCCTTTTCCATCACCACGCCGCCATCATTGGCCAGCGCCGCCGCCGACTGGCTCTTGTCGCGGGCGATTTCGGCCTTTTCGGCGTTGCCACGCACCGTCGTGGTCAGCTGCTCGATGGCCGCCGAGGTTTCCTCGATTGCCGCCGCCTGCCGCGTGGTACGCTCGCTCAGGTCGTTGGCCCCGGCCAGGATTTCCCCGGTCGCCGCCTTGAGCCCGCGCGAGGTCGCCCGCAATTTGCCCACGATGTCGGACAGCGTATCCGCCACCGCATTGGTATCGTCGCGCAGCGCCGCAAACGCTCCGTGATATTGCCCTTCCATGCGCTGGGTCAGGTCGGTACGGGCCAGCGCCGAGAGCACATGCCCTGCTTCCCCCAGCCCCGCATTGACCGTATCGAGCATGGAATTGAAGTTCTGCGAGACGCGGTCGATATCACGGTCCCCAAACGTTTCGGTGATGCGGCGCGTGAAGTCTCCGGCGACGCACGCCTCCACCACGCTGTCGAAAGCCCGTTGGAAGCGATCCATCATCTGCGCCCGCTCCGCTGTGGCCCGGGCGTTGCGCGCCCGTTCGGCGTCGGCCTCCACCATCGCCTGCCCGTTGGCGCGGAACACCTGCAACGCCTTGGCCATCTGGCCCAGTTCGTGCTCGCGGTCGGTCCCGGCAATGTCGAGGTTGAAATCCCCATCGGCCAGTCGGCGCATCATTGCCGTCATCCCGGTGATCGTGCCCGACAGCCAGCGCCCCATCAGCACCGCCAGCGTCGCGCCCAGCACCATGGCCAGTCCGCCCAGCACCATCACCGCGATCGTGCTCATCGCCGCATGGTCCACGGCGATCGGGCCCAGGACGTTCTGCGCGCCCGAGGCCCGCGCGGTCAGATCGTCATAGATCGCCTGCAAATCCTCGGCGATGACGTCGAGGTCCCGGCTCGCCGCCACCCGCACCATCACATTCATGGTGTTCTGGGCCTCGATCATCGTTTCGGCGGTTGCCTTGAACTGATAGGCAAGCTCCTGCGCCGCCATCAGCCCGTCCAGCGCAACCTCGTCACCCTCGAAGATTGCCAGCCCGCCCTCATCATAGGTGGCGACATCGTCGATCATCGCGATCAGGTCTTCGGCCAGCGCGTCGGTCGGATCGATGCGATAGGCAAGGCTGATCCGGCGCGCTGTGGCCAGGTCGGCGGCGTATTCGTTGATTTCCAGCGTCTGGCGCGCCAGCGCCCGATAGTCGGTGAATGATCCGGCGACGCTTTGCAGGCCGAATGCCCCGGCCAGCCCCACCAGACACAACAACACGATCAGGGTGCCGAAGGCTCCATACACCCTGAAAGCCACGCTCAGTTTTGCAAACATCCTGTCCAAACCCGGTTCCCCCATGGCAAGCCGGAGAGACAACCAGGTCCCGCCCGGGCTTGCAGCAAGCATCAGTCGCCGCGCGGCGCGATCCCCTGCACCTGCGGGCGGGGAAAAGCTAGGATGCAATGATTAAGATTTCAGCCACCATATCCGGCCCCGCCTGAACCCCTCATTCAGCCGCCATTCAGCCGCTGTGTGGTCTTTTGCCCCGTGACAACACGAATTCGTCACCGGCTGAAACCAAGTGCGGGTCGTGTTCGTTAAGACGATGAACCGGAGCCACCAACGGCCCCGGACAGGCGACAAACACTGGAGACTGATATGGCCCGCACCCTCGTTCAGATGAGCATCGGAACCGCCGCTGGCGCTGTCATGGTCACCATGATGGTCACGGTCATGGCCCTCACCGGCGCCTTCGCGTGATCCGACCCTCCAAATCCATCCCATGCGTTAGAAATGACCCCGCCGCACCTCCTCGGCGGGGTCTTTTCGTGTAGAGCGTTTCAAAAGGAGAGCCGGGTTTCCGGTTAGACGCCGCCGCCCTTCAGGGCCGCAGCACACCCTTGGCCGCCAGATCCAGCATCACCCGCTCGGTCAGCATCTGGCAGCGCTTGCCGCCGAACGGGAACACGCTGGAAAATCCGCCTGCCAGCGCCTCTTCCATCACCGCCCGTAATTTCCGCCTGGCCCGGAACAGCCGCGTCCGCACCGTGATCGGGTTGAGGCCCAGATCGCGCCCGATCGCCCCGATATCCATGCCCTCGCTCTCATACATGAGGAACACCACCCGCAGCGGCGCGGGCAGGGTTGCGATCGCCGTCTCCAGGATTTCGCGCACTTCGCGACGTGCCATGGCCACCTCCGGGCGCTCGATCACCGCTGCCGGAAACGGCACCACGCTCGATTGGTTGGCATCGGTTTCGATCACCGTGTCGTAACTCTCATGCTGTTTTGCGCCGCGTTTGCGCATCGCCGCCGCGTTGAGCACGATCCGCGTCACCCAGGTGGAAAACCGCGCTTCGCCGCGAAACGTATCGAGTCGCGTGAACGCCGCCAGATACGCGTCCTGCACCGCGTCCTCGGCTTCCGCATCGGTGTCCAGCACCCCGCGCGCCACCCGGAACAGCCTGGGATTCAACCGCCGGATCAGTTCGCGGATCGCGGCCGGATCGCCCGCGCGCGCGCCGACAACGAGTTCCGCCTCGCTCGGCCCCGCCCCGTCTCCGATCTTCTGCACTACCGTCTTGAGCACGCCTCACCTGCTGATTACGGCACCCGCGTCGATGATCGCATCGACCGGCGGCAGATGGGCCAGAACCGCGTCCGGCAGATCGTCGTCTGCTGCCGCGCCCTCCCATCCCGGATCGTCTTCGGTTCCCACCACGATTCGCCCGGCCATTCCGTGCAGTTCGTGGGGGATGCAGTAGTAATCATACACCCCCGGCGCCGAAAGCACGACCTCGAAACTCTGCCCCGGCAGGAGAAACTTACTGTCCCAGGGCGTGGCCGCCTCCGGTATGCGCCGGGCCCGTCCATAAAGATCAGGGTGATAGGTTGTTGCCGTGTGGCTGTTGCCGGGATCGTCGTTGACGAACCGTACCCGTGTTCCCACCGCAACCGCGAGCCCATTGGGCTCGAACCAGGTGTTTTCCCCGCGCGGCGTCCCCTTCATCGAGATCGTCACCACATCCTGCGCCCATAGGCGCCGCCCAGCCAGAAGGGCGGCCAGAATGCCGCCCCCCAGGCCCAGGATTTGCCTCCGGTTCGCGTTCATTCCGCAAGCCGGCCCTTGGCGCCATCATCGTGGAACAGCACCACATGCGCATGCGGTTCTTCCACCCCAGGGTGGCCCGCATTGTAGTAGATATCCACCGACGTCACAGTGGCCGCGCCGAGTGCCAGATCGTCATAGGCGGTGCCGCCTTCCAGCGCTGCGATCGGCGTCATATACACGGTTGCCGACAGTTTTCCGTCATGGTCATAGGCAAGGAACGGTCCCGCCGGCAGTGTATCGGGGTCCACATAAAGCGTCCCCAGCCCCGGCAGGAATTCCGGCAAAGGCAGCACGTCGGCCACCTTCACATAAGGCGCGGGCGGCGGAGCAGCCCCCAGATCCTGCGCCAACCCCGGCGCGGCCAATATCCCTACAGTCAGAGCGATTGACGCGATTTTCCCGAACATGATGTGTCCTTTCCGGTCGAGGCGGATCTGCCTCACATCCCTTGGATGCACCACCCCCCAAAATGTTCGCCTCCCCCGCAGTTTTATTTTCCCGCTGCCGCGCTTCTTCGACAGCCCGTTCCCATTGTGTTCCCATCATGCTATTGAACTGGCTCACTTGCGGAACGATATGATCCTCCCATGACCTCCGAAAAGAAAACCCGTCCAGGCCAGCCCGTCCGGCGCGAGGACAGCCAGCCTGCAAAAGCCGATTTCTCCATTGATGATTTCATCAAGGAGATTGAAAAGGCCGAGGACGCCGCCGCGTCCAAGCCGCTCTATGCCGAGCGCATGCGCAACAAGCGCCGCCTCGACCGCGAGGAGGCCGCCGAAGCGCGCGAGACCATGCGGCTGGCCGGCAAGGGCAAGGACAACGCCGAAGCCAATGCCCGCCGTCTCAGCGAGGCCACCGCCAGCAAGTCGAAGCGCTCAACAGCGAGCCAACCCAAAAACGCCCGGAGCGCCGCGACGGGCATGACGCTCAAGGCCCCGAAATCCAAGGCCAACTCCGTCGAGCGCCCCACCAATCTCGATGGCTTTGCCGAGGCGCCGCAGGCCGGGTTCCACGCTCCCGCCACCATGCAGTCGACCCCCTCTGGCGTGTCGGCCACCGTTGCCGCGCTGGAAAAGATCATCTCAGAGGGCCGCAAGGAGGTTGAGGGCAACGCGGCGTGGAAGCCCCACCGTCCCGCCGCCTTGAAAAAAGACCGGGCCGGCATCCCCTTCCGCCTCGAAACCGACTACACCCCCGCCGGCGACCAGCCCACCGCGATTGCCGAACTTGTCGAAGGCGTCTCCAATGGCGAGACCGATCAGGTCCTGCTCGGCGTCACCGGTTCGGGTAAGACTTTTACCGCCGCCCAGGTGATTGCCCGCACCAACCGGCCTGCCCTGATCCTCGCGCCCAACAAGACGCTGGCCGCCCAGCTCTATGGCGAATTCAAGAACTTCTTCCCCGACAACGCGGTGGAATACTTCGTATCCTATTATGATTACTACCAGCCGGAAGCCTACGTCCCGCGCACCGACACCTATATCGAGAAGGAATCCACCATCAACGAGCAGATCGACCGGATGCGCCACTCGGCCACCCGCGCGATCCTCGAACGTGACGACGTGATCATCGTCGCCTCGGTTTCCTGCATCTATGGCATCGGCTCGGTGGAAGACTACACCGCCATGACCATCTTCCTCGAAAAGGGCCAGCGCATCGACCAGCGCACGCTGTTGCAGGAGCTTGTCGCCCTGCAATACAAGCGCGGCGATCTGGGCTTTGTGCGCGGCACCTTCCGCGTACGCGGCGATACGGTGGAAATCTTCCCCGCCCACTATGACGACGCCGCCTGGCGCATCACCATGTTCGGCGACGAGATCGAGACCATCGCCGAGTTCGACCCCCTCACCGGCAAAAAAGCCGCCGACCTCACCAATGTCCGAGTCTTCGCCAATTCCCACCACGTGACGACCCGCACCACGATGAATGCGGCGATCAAGGAGATCAAAAAGGAACTCCAGGCGCGCCTGCAGGAGCTCAACGGCATGGGTCGTTTCCTCGAAGCCCAGCGGCTGGAGCAGCGCACCCTGTTCGATCTCGAAATGATGGAAGCCACCGGTTCCTGCGCCGGCATCGAGAACTATTCGCGCTATTTCTCGGGCCGCAAGCCCGGCGAACCGCCCCCGACCCTGTTCGAATACCTCCCCGACAACGCGCTGGTGTTCGTCGACGAATCCCACGTCACCATCGGCCAGTTGGGTGCCATGTATCGCGGCGACCTGCGCCGCAAGGCGACGCTGGCAGAATACGGCTTCCGCCTGCCCTCCTGCATGGACAACCGCCCGCTGCGCTTTGAGGAATGGAACGCCATGCGCCCGCAGACAGTTTATGTCTCGGCCACGCCCGGCTCCTGGGAAATGGAGCAGACCGGCGGCGTCTTTGCCGAACAGGTCATTCGCCCCACCGGCCTCACCGATCCCAATGTCGAAATCCGTCCGGCGACCAATCAGGTGGACGACGTTGTCGATGAGATCCGCCAGACCACCGAAAAGGGCTATCGCACCCTGCTCACCGTCCTCACCAAGAAGATGGCCGAGGACCTCACCGAATATCTGCACGAGCAGGGCATTCGCGTGCGCTACATGCACTCCGACATCGACACCATCGAGCGCATCGAGATCATCCGCGATCTGCGCTTGGGCAATTTCGACGTCCTCGTCGGCATCAACCTGCTGCGCGAAGGCCTCGACATCCCCGAATGCGGTCTTGTCGCCATTCTCGATGCCGACAAGGAAGGGTTCCTGCGCTCGGAAACCTCACTGATCCAGACCATTGGCCGCGCCGCGCGTAACGTCGACGGCAAAGTCATCCTCTATGCCGACCGCGAGACCGGCTCCATGCAGCGCGCGCTGGCCGAAACCAACCGCCGCCGCGAAAAGCAGCTCGCCTATAACGAGACCCACGGCATCACCCCCCAGTCGGTGAAGGCCCGCATCAACGACATCATCGACAGTGTCTATGAGCGCGACCACGTCTCGGTCAAAATCCTCCCGGGCAAAGACGGCAAGGACACCGTCCCCGTCGGTGCCAACCTCGCCGCCGTCATCAAAGACCTCGAAACCCAAATGCGCGAAGCCGCCACCAACCTCGAATTCGAACAAGCCGCCCGCCTCCGCGACGAAATCAAGAAGCTGCGCGAAATGGAACTGGACGTGCTGGAGGGGCCGGGGGGATAATGTCTTGCATCACCAACGGCATACCCATTGCAGCGCTTGCTCAAAGTAACGATAAATTTTCGATTTAAAATATTGGGAAAGTTACTCTCGGAAGTCGTTTATTAAACCGCAGCGTGGTATCCGCGAAAGGACGCACAGCAATTCGGGATACCATATGAGTGTTCAGCGCATTCGCGATCCGATACATGGGCTGATCAGCTTCGACTTGAACGATCCGATCGAAGCCAAGGTCTGGGAAATAATAAAAGCTCCCGAATTTCAGCGCTTACGGCATATCCGGCAGCTCGGTGTTTCCGAATTCGTCTTCCCCAGCGCGACCCATACCCGTTTCGCCCACTCCATCGGCGTTTTTCACAATGCCCGGCGACTCATGAAAGTCATCGAGCGAGACGAAGGCAAAAGGCTCGACAAGGCGCGCAAGGCCACAGCGCTCATAGCGGCTGTGGTTCATGACGTGGGGCATGGCCCGTTCAGCCACGCTTTCGAAGTGGCCCGCGAAGCGATTGCCAAGGAACGTGGGATCGAGGTCATAAAAAAGCATGAGGCGTTTTCTGCCTCCATGATCACGAACCCCGATGGCAGTTTGATGTCGATTATCGAAAACGGGCATCCTGGCCTCGCGGCGGAGGTATCTGATCTCATCAAGGCCGACAATCCCATCGATATATATCATGCGGTTGTCTCTAGCTCATTCGATGCCGACAGGCTGGATTACTTGGTTCGCGATCGGCATATGACGGGCGTTGAATGCGGCTCCATCGAGCAGGAATGGCTGATCGACAATCTCATAGAATGGAATATTGACGTCTCGCAGGACGATGACGAACCCAGAATAGTCCGTACGTTCGTCTTCAAGGCCAAGGGCAGGCAGGCGGCGGAGGACTTCCTTCTTGCGCGATATCGGCTTTATTCCCAATTGTATCTTCATAAGACTACGAGAGGGTTCGAACAGATAATTGGCGCAATTCTGCTGCATATTGCGAGAAACTGGGACAGGTTGGACGTCTTGGGGTTGGAACCGCGCAATCCGTTCATTCGTTTCTTTACCCCTGGGGGAGAAACTCTCGCCAATTATGCCGCGTTGAATGATAGCGTGTTCTGGGCAACGACGAGAACTCTTGCAGAATCGGGAGATGAAAGGTCTAAACTGCTGGCGGGCAGGCTTCTGATGCGAAAGCGCTTGAAAGTACTCGATGTTTCGGTCGAATTCGGGCACGATCCCGCCCAACAGGCCAACGCCGAAATGCGATTGGATCAATACCTTGAAGACCAACTCGGCTGGACCGTGTTCAAGGACACCGCACCAAATCACCTCTATGGGGTGAGTGGGGGCGAATCCGCTAAAGCCCATCAAATGGTCAGGGTTGTAAGTGGCGGCACCGCTATAGAGATTACCGACTTTCCGGACACGATCATCAACGAGTGGCTAAGAAAGAAGAAAAACCTCGTGCGGTATTATTTTCTGGAAGATGCCGCTCAAGCCGAGGCTGAGCGCTTCATGAGGGGAAGATAGATATGAAGAACCGTACCGATCTCATTTCCTCCGTAATGAAGGCTGCCGATGGGGAAGTCGTCGGCAAAATTCGTATGCAGAAGATTTTTTACCTTCTCGAACAGCTTGGGCTGAATGCAGACCTGACCTTTTCCTACCATCACTACGGCCCATATTCCGAGGACCTCGCGAGATCATTGGACTACGCCGAAATGGTAGAACACGCGATCAAGGAAGAGCCTCGCGATACATCTTCAGGCAGCACCTTCATCGCATATCTCCTCAAAAAGGATTGCGGCGCAGTTTCGCACATCGGCGAAATCGAATGGGATAAGGCTAAAAGTTATATTTCGACGATGAAGAAAGAGACCTCGATCGTTATCGAACTGGCGGCGACGATACACTGGCTTCGCCATAAGGAAAAAGTCGAGGATTGGAAGGCAGAACTCAAGCGGCGTAAAACCTCCAAGGCCGAGCCGGCATTGGTCGCGCGTGCCGAGGCTCTTTTACGAGGCCTCCAGCTTGATTGAGCCATTTATCCCCGCTTCTCCAGCCTCGCCTAATCTCCTGTAACCCCGGCCTTGGCGTGAGGCTTCCGCGCTCCCGCCCATACGGACAGGAGACCGCCATGCCTTCCTCCCGCCGCATTGCCTTCCAATCCCTCCTCACCCGCCTCGCCGCTCTGCACGAAGACCTTTCCGTGCAGTCTCGCGCTGCGAAGGCAGCACCGGCACCGCAGGCGACGTTCAGGCTGGTGAAGGACGTGCGTGTGGAGGCAGTTCGGTTGCTCAAGGGCACGAAAATCGGCCCTCTTCCACGCCTGCCCCATGCACAAACGGCCACGCTGGCCGATCTGCTCACCATGCTGGGGCAGCTGCGCGCTATTTTAGCCAACCATGGGCAGGCAACCGGACAGGACCGGGAAAAAACACCTGCGGAAGCGCGCTTTGAGGATATGCGAAAGGTGTGCCTTCGGCTGGCCGAAGTGGTGATGCTCGATGTCGAGATTGGCGTTCGAGTGCGCCTGGAAGCCATCGAAAAGGGCGAAGATCCCGAAGAGGCGTATACGATAGCGCACACGTTCTTTTATCGGGCCATGCTCAATGAAGCGAGCAAGCTGGGCGTTGAAATCCCGGAAACAGTTCCGCGCCTTGCCACCCACGCCGATCGCTACCCACCCCCATTTTCCAGCTGATTTATCCCCGCCCTCAAAACCCCTGCCATACTCCCCCTCACGGTCATGCACCCGGTGGGCGCAGATGCATACGAGCTTCGGGCATGGCCGGTCCGGGCTCCTCGCAGGTCGCTGCGGGGAAGGCAGAAACGTTCCCAGCGCCGACTCGCGGCACAGCCGAGGGTGTACTGGCGAAAGCCAGCGGGGATTGGCCCCAGCATGAGAGAACGACCAGGCCCAAAACCCCGGATGTATGCGGCGAGGCAGACCTCGCTTTACCATAGAACGGAATGAGGCCTGTCTCGCCGCATACCGCCCACCGCCATCCCCCCGAAGCCTTCGGCTGTCGGGCGCTTCCGCGCACCCAAATCCAACCTAAACCAGCCATTCAGCGCCGGTTCAGCCAGCATGCGCTTTATTGGAGTCAAGGCAGGCGGAACGGTCGATCTCCACCGCGCGTTTGCCAGCAACACATAAGGAGAAGCAGGATGGCTCTCGGAAAGATTGCAATTAGGGGCGGGCTCGCCGCTCTGATGGTCGCGGTGATGAGCGTCGGCGCCTATGCCTGGGACGCCGTCGCGACAAATTCGCTCAATGTCCGCTCTGGCCCGGGCACGCAGTATCGCGTGGTCAAGGTGCTCCAGCGCGGCGAACGGGTCGATGTCGAATACTGCCGCAGTGGCTGGTGTTTCCTCGATATGGGCTGGAACGGTAACGGCTGGGCCTCGCAGAATTACCTCGCCCAGGCTGGCGCTTGGCAGCCGCCGCGTCCGCAGCCCCAGCCGCCGCAGTGGCGTCCCAATCCGCCACGCCCGCAGCCGCCCCATTGGACGCCCGGTCCCTCGCGGCCGCCACACTGGAACAACCCGCGTCCTCCGCGCCCGCCGCAGTGGAACAATCCGCGGCCTCCGCGTCCCCAGCCCGCTCCGCCCAGCGAAGTGTGCTTCAACGGGCCCAACGGATATTTCTGCATCGGCAATTGATCGCCGTATGAACAAGATGGCCGGAGCCCCCCCCGCTCCGGCTATTGCCTTTTCCCCGCCTCGCCCCGATATGCTAAATTCCGTACACAGAATTCGGGGGGACTCTTGAATCATGAAGTCATACGTCAAGCTGGCATCAGGCCTGATGGTTGCCGGAATGGGCTTTGCCGCCCTCGAACGCATGGCCGCTTCCGGCATGGCGCAAATGGGCTTCATGATTCCCAACGGCTGGGGCGGTCTGGTTTCGGCAGTGGCCTTTGCCCCCTTTCTTCTCATCGCCGCCGGAGCGCTCGTCTATCTCGG